>Ga0210394_10001599_pt1 | contig 35278 bp, 26 predicted proteins | sample IncBWC12MmetaG_FD_160121 | JGI IMG/M metagenome (GOLD analysis project Ga0210394, IMG submission 160121) | Forest soil microbial communities from Barre Woods Harvard Forest LTER site, Petersham, Massachusetts, United States - Inc-BW-C-12-M | ecosystem: Environmental > Terrestrial > Soil >... | reverse complement strand
GTAGCGAATCAGAGGATGTTTGCCGATCGGATTTTCTTGGCTCATGCCGCGAGCTTACGGCACGCTCCATTTTTTGCAAGAGTGAATCTCAGGATGTTTCTTCACAGCTTCTTTTTGAAGGGTGCGGGTTTAGACGCTCCGTCATCGGCCAACACCGCGAACCACACTCCTCAAATCTTTTCGGCCAGTAAGTACAGGTTCTGTCCCAGCTCCGTTCACACGGACAGCAATGCACTGGATTCTTGCCTGCCAGCTTTGGGCGGGAGCCGAAAAAATGAAGACATTTCAAAATCTGGGCGACGGCGGCAGACTCGCACCGGCGCGACCAACAAAAAATCTGCCCGGCGCGCTGCGCGACCGCTCACGGTCAACCTCGCTACCGTTGTCACCTCAATTGGCTCGTGAGTTTGCCGCAGCATTCCGGGCGCACAGGCAACGCAGAGCGATCCCATCCCCCGCCGAGGGCCTGCACCAGCGAGACTGCGTCCACCATGCGCCGGCCAAGAATATTAACGGCGGTGACTTCGTCCGAGAGAGCGGCGGTCTCCGCGGTTGTCACTTCCAGGTAGCTGGTGACGCCTCCGGTATAACGAGTGTTCGCGAGCTCGAGATACCTCTGCGCGGCAACGACCGCTTTGTCCTGCACCTGCGCTTCGCGCTCGAGGATGCGCAAGGCAGCTACGTTGTCTTCCACCTGTTGGAAACTGGTCAGCACTGTTTCGCGATAGTTGGCGACGGTTTGATCGTAGGCGGCGATGGCTTGATCGGAGGCAGCCCGGCGTCTTCCCGCATCGAAGATCGTTTCCGTCGCGGACAGCCCAATGGCCCACAAACCGCTTGGCCCCTGTACCAAGGTCGTGATGACGGTGCTTTCAAATCCACCGCCGGCAGCCAAATCGACGAGCGGGTAGTAGGCAGCTTTCGCCACTCCGATCTGCGCATTCGCGGCTGCGACCCTCCTCTCTGCGGCTGCGATATCCGGACGCCTTTCCAGCAGTTCCGAGGGCACGCTGACGGGAATGGGCGGAGGCGGTGTGACGAGCGGCAGCGCAGGCAGACTGAACTCCGCCGGAGGTTTTCCGATGAGGATCGCCACCGCGTGTTCGTACTGCGCGCGCGCGACTCCCACATCAATTGCCTCGGCGCGGGTTGTCTCCAGTTGAGTGCTGGCTTGCTGGACTTCCACTTCGGAAGCAATGCCGCCCGCATAACGGCTCTCGATCAAGTCCAGAGCGTCTTGATACTGCTTCACTGTCGAATTCAGGAGCTGTTCCTCGGCGTCCAGGCTGCGGGCCAGATAGTAGTCAATCGCCAGATCCGCATGCATGCTCAGATTCACGGTAGCTAAATCAGCCGCGCTGGCTTGCGCCTGTTCTCGATAAGATTCCACATTTTTGCGAACGCGTCCCCAGACGTCGGCCTCATAAGAAACGTTGAACGGCAGCGCAAAATCGTTGTAGGTGATGCCAACAAACGTCGAGCCCGGCGGAGGGGCGTGCTGGGAGACTCGTTCTCGTGTCGCGGATGCGCCGGCCATCACGGCGGGGTAATAGTCGGCCCGATAGTAGCGGAGCAGCGCGCGAGCCTGTGTGTATTGGGCTTCAGCGGCCTTCAGATTTTGGTTGGAGACGTCAACCTGCTTTTCCAGAGCATTCAATTGGGGGTCCTGAAATACCTCCCACCAATCACCGCCGAGATTCTGATCGTTGGGTTGCGCCGGTTTCCAGTCCCCAACCTCTTTATACGCTGCAGGAATTTCCGCCGTCGGAGTGTGGTACTTAGGTCCGACCGTGCATCCACTCAGGACCAACAGAGTTAGCGCGCAGAGAAGCGGCGGCAGAATTACCTGCAGCGGGTTTTTGATCCAACACATTTGTCGAGGCGTTCTCACTTGGAATCTCCCGGCAACGTGGCTTGAACCACTTGGACTTCCTGCCCCTGAACGATCGAGTCGGGAGGGTTGACGATTACTTGATCGTCTGCCTTGAGGCCAGAGACGATCTCTATCTGATTGCCGAAATCATGCCCCGCAATGACAGGCGTGAGCACGACTTTGCCGTCTTTCACCACGCCCACGCGCAATCCTTCCGTGCGGAACAGCAGCGTATTAACCGGAATTAAGAAGGTAGAGCCCTGCGTCGGAACCGCTAAGTGCACTTCTGCATAAGAACCTGTGAGCAGCGTTCCAGCGGGATTGTCCACGTCAATCTCGATCAGCAACGTACGCGTTGTCACGTTAATCGCATCCGCCGTGCGCACTACCTTTCCCTGAAACTGACGCCCCGGAAACTCGGCGAGATTGAGGTTTGCGCTCATGCCAGCCTTGATCCCCTGCGAGTATTCCTCGGGAACGTTTACGTAAACGCGCAGCACCCCGGGCTGCGCGATGTGAAAGAGATCGGTCTTCAGATTGCTGTTGCTGCCGGAATTGATCAGGTCGCCGATGTCGGTATTGCGCGCGGTGATTACACCATCGAACGGGGCGTAAATCTTCTCGAAGGAAACTAACGCAGAGTATTCATCGACGGCTGCCTGGTCCGCGTCGACGATGGCCTTGTTCGCGTTGTAGGTACCCACCGCGTTGTCCACGTCCTGTTGGGACACCGCGTGAGCTTTCAAGAGTCCCTGATACCGGGTCTTGGTGATGGAGGCGAGGTCGAGGTTCGCCTGCGCGGTATTCAGGTTACTGCGCGCCTGCTGCAGTTGCTGGTCCACTTCCGGAGTTTCGATTACCGCCAGCAACTGCCCTTTTTGGACATGTGCGCCGATATCGAAATACCACTTTCTGAGATATCCGTTTGTTCGCGAATAGATCGGCGAAGTGATGTAGGGCTGGACGTTTCCCGGAAGAATAATTTCCTGGGCGGGCGCGGTTTCTTTGGGCGACACCACCGACACTGCTGTTAGGGCGACTTGTGCGGTCTCCACGCTCAAGGATTTATTGGCCTTCACGCGTGACCAGATTCCGGAGACCAGCAGGGCGACGACCACAATCAGACCAATTGCCAAAAACAGCCATCGCCCGTGCCGTGCTTTTCCTAGTCCTGCTTTATTCGCGGGCAGTGAATTTCCGCCGCTCTGCGTTCCCAATTCAGGTTGAGATGACATAAGTGCGACTCCACATAAATTGGCGCCTATTTCGGATTTCCAGCTGTGGCTGGACGCAGATGCGCGCCGCTCTGCAATAGACTGAAGAATGCCGGCACAAAGAACAGCGTCGAAACCGTCGCGAAGAGCAGTCCACCAATGACCGCCCGGCCGAGCGGCGCGTTTTGTTCACCGCCGTCTCCTAGTCCAAGCGCCATCGGGATCATGCCGATGATCATGGCCAGCGCGGTCATGATCACCGGGCGAAAACGCGTGAATCCCGCTTCCACCGCGGCTGCGACGGAATCTTTTCCTTCCATCATTTTTTCCGTGGCAAAGCTCACCACCAAAATGCTGTTGGAGGTTGCCACGCCCATGCACATGATCGTTCCCATCAGGGCGGGCACGCTCAAATTCGTATGCGTGATAAACAGGAACCAGGCAATCCCGGCGAGTGCCGCGGGCAAAGCGGAAATCATGATGAAAGGATCGAGCCAGGACTGAAAATTGACCACAATCAGCAGGTACACCAGTACGATCGAGAACACCAAGCCGCTCATAAGGCCAACGTAGGAAGCTCGCATCGTTTGCACCTGTCCGCGAACGATGACTTGCGACCCGCGGGGCAGTTGCTGGCGTGAATCCTGAATGATTTTGTTGATGTCCCTCGACACGCCACCCAGGTCGCGTCCGGACGGAGCGCCAAAAATGTCAATCACCGGCGCGACGTTGTAGTGAGAAACCACTGCCATTCCCACTCCCCTTTTCATGGAGACCAAACTGGCCATGATCGACGGGGGAGCGTTGGGGTCTGTACCCGTAATTGGAATATTCTCGAGATCCTGCAAGGTGTCGGCGCGGTATTGCGGCGTCTGGGTCGCGATTTGGTAGCTGACGCGGTTCTTCGGATCCACCCAGAATGTCGGCGAAGTCTGGAAGCTGCCGCTGAGCGACACCAGTAGATTCTGCGCGATATCGTGCGCCGAAAATCCCAGCTCTTCCGCTTTCGTGCGCTCCACGCGGTAACGCAGGTAAGGCTCATCGAACGGCTGCTGGATCCGCAGATCAGCCGTTCCGGTTACGTATTTCAATTTGCTCAGCAGCGCGTCTGCATAACGCTGATTTCCCTCCAGGTTATTCCCCACAATCTGCACATCAATCGGAGCCGGCAGGCCAAAATTGAGGATCTGACCGACCATGTCGGCAGGCAAGAAAGCGAAACTGACGCCTGGGAATTCTCTGGGGAGCGTCAGACGGAGTTGGCGAATGTAGTTGTCCGTCGGATGGTGATTCGCGGACAGGTTCACGAGCACGTCGGCGTCCTGCGTGCCGATCGGCGCGGAATTGCTGTAGGAAAGATTGATGCCGCTATAGGGCAGGCCGATGTTGTCGATGACGCTCAGGACTTCGCCGGCTGGAATCTGCCTCCGAATCGACCGCTCCACCAGGTCGCACAGGTTGGCTGTTTCCTCAATGCGCATTCCGGTGGGAGCTCGCAGATGAAGCTTGAAAGTGCCGCTATCCACGCTGGGGAAGAAGTCCTGGCCCAGCCAAGGAATCAGAATTGCCAGCGAGCCAAGGCAGAACACGAAGAACGCAATCAGGAACGCGCGCCGGTGATCGAGACAAAGCTCGAGCAAGCCGTGATACCTTTGCCGGAAACCCTCGAAGGCCTCCTCAAATCGTTTCTGCACCCGTACCAGCGGGTTCCGGGAAGGGGCGCTGCCAGCTTTCTTGTCATCGCCGCGCAATAGATACTTCGCCATCGTCGGAACAATCGTCCGGGAAAGAAAGTAAGACGCTAGCATCGCGAAAACCACCGCCTCCGCCAGCGGCACAAAGAGATACCTCGCCACGCCGGACAGTAAGAACATCGGTGCAAACACGATGCAGATTGAAAGCGTGGCGACGAAAGCAGGCGTGGCAATCTGCGAGGCGCTGTCCAGGACGACTTCGTCCATATCCTTCTCCGGTTCCGCTTCACGATTACGATTGATGTTCTCGACTTCAACGGTCGCGTCGTCAACCAAGATACCGACCGCCAGAGCGAGTCCGCCCAGCGTCATGATGTTGATCGTTTCTCCGATCGCGCTGAACGCGATGATGGAGGTCAAGATCGCGAGTGGAATGGAAGTCGCGATGATCAGCGTGCTCCTCCAGCTGCCTAGGAAAGTGAGAATCATGAACGCGGTCAGGCACGCAGCGATCAGCGTCTCCCTGACTACACCGCTGATCGCGCCACGCACAAAAATAGACTGATCGGCGAGCGGCTGAATTTGTAATTGGGCTGGAACCGTCGTCTTGATTTGCGGCAGGAGTGCTTTGACGCCCGAGATCACGTTCAACGTGGACGCGTCTCCCGCTTTCTGAATCGTCAGCAATACGGAGCGCTGCCCGTTGACTTTCACGATGTTGGTCTGCGGAGGGAAACCATCGCGCACCCAGGCGACGTCCTCGATGTAAATGGTAGTGCTGCCGATTGTCTTGATCGGGATGCGATTCAGGTCCTCAATCGTTTGCGGCGCCGCATTCGGAATGGAAACATCGTACTCCCTGGAGCCGATCTTGGACGTTCCAGTGGGCAAAATCAGGTTTTGCACGCTGATGGCATTCACTACATCCAGCGCCGACAGACCCTTCGACTGCAACGCTGCCGGATTCAGGTCCACTTGCACCTGGCGTTGTTTGCCGCCGTAGGGATATGGAACGGATGCACCAGGCACCGTGATCAGCTGCGTGCGAATGAAATTCAGGCCATAGTCGTTGAGCTCTTGTTCCGACATATTTTGGCCCGAAAGCGCCAACTGCAGAACAGGTACGCTCGAGGCGCTGTACGCCAGAATGAGCGGCGGCGTCGTTCCGGCAGGCAACTGCTTAAGTTGGGTCTGAGAAACGGCCGTTATCTGGGCAATACCTTGTTGAATGTTTGCGGTTGGTTGCAGGAATACCTTGACCACAGCGATGCCGTACAGTGACTGGGACTCGATGTGCTCGATGTTGTCAACGGTTGTGGTAAGAGCGCGTTCCGTTACGCTCACGATTCGGTCGCTCATGTCCTCGGGCACCAGGCCGTTATAGGTCCAGATAATGCTGATCACCGGAATGTTGATGTTCGGGAAAATATCGGTTGGGGTGCGCACGATCGCGAGCGACCCCATGATCAGGATGAGTATGGCCATAACCACGAAGGTGTAAGGCCGGCGCAATGCAAGTCGCACAATCCACATAATTCACGTCCTCAATCTCTTCATCCGGCGGAACTGAACAGAGTCAATCTCTGTTATTTTTGGCTGGCGTCAGACCAAGATCGTGCAGCCCGTATGCCACAGCGGACCCTGATCGGAAATTTCTGGAAATAATTGAAAATAGTGCCACTTAGTCCAGGCGGCATGAAATGCAACGGGTTGAACGGACGAGGGAAATGTCCAGCGGGTTGGATGCTCGTCGGCACGCTGACACCCTGCATTGCAGCGGCGAGCGGTCGATCCTCCCACTCCTCGGGCCTTCTCCCCACCGCAAATTAATCGCTCGTTTTTGTCGTGTTTTTGCAATTACGACGGGCGCGGGATGACATTCTGGCGTGAGCGTGCGACAGCGGACACGGTACAACTACCTCCATCATTCAAAGAGAATCTTCGCCATCATCCCCTTGTCTTCGTGATTGAGGAGGTGACAGTGAAACACGGACATGCCCCTGATCACGGGGTCGCTGAAATCCATGATGACGTCCACGGTGCCGCCGGTGGGAACATTCACGGTGTCCAGCCACAACGGCTCGGCGATCGGCTTGTCGTTTTCGGCGTACGCCAGGAAATGAACCTGGTGGATGTGCAATGGATGCAGCTCCGCCGAGGCATTGACGATTCTCCAATGCTGAAACGTGCCAACCTTTGCATGCACCATGGGAGCCGCATCGGGCGCAAACTTGGCTCCGTTGATGTAAAAACCCTTGTCGTCTTCCGTGAACGTCACGGTGAATCGGGGCGGCGCTTTTTCTTCCGCCGCCAGATCCAGCGTTCCGAAATCAGGTTTCACGTGGCGCTTCGATATTTTGTGTGTTGACTCCGGTCGAGACTGCGGAACGATGTCCGCCAGGATCATCGCCGGATTTGGATCGCCCTCTGGACCGGTATCCACACAGCGGGAAATCAGATGCTCGTGTGCCTCAGCAGTTGGCCCGGTGACAATCGCTTCAAGCCGGCCGGCCGGAGGCAACAACACATGATTGGCGATGCGCGTTCGATGATTGGTGTCGTGACGAACGATCGGCATTCCGTCCATGGCGACAATTTCAAACGTTTGACCTTCCAGCTGCAGATCTAGATAGCGATCCGCCGAAGCGTTGACGACGCGCCAAAATTGACGCTCTCCCGGAGCGAGTTCAATTTGCGGCCGCAGGGCTCCGTTCACCGTAAAAATTTCGCTTGGCGCCTCGGACTCTCCGCCGCAAGCATTCGACCCGAGATGAACGCGCTGTGCCAAATCGGCAGCCAGCGGCCCGCGCCCAATGGAACGGCCACGCACAATCAGGATTTGTTCCGGCAAACCCGCGAGTTCCGGGTAATAGGATTCGATTCCTTCGATCACCAGCGCGCCGGACATGCCGTCCAGCACTTGCTGATAACTCTCTCCATGCGGGTGCGTGTGATACCAATACAATCCCGGCGGATGGTCTTTAGGAATGTGCACAACATAGCTGAGCGATTGTCCCGGCATGGCCATCATGTCCAAGACGTCGTCCTGCGGCCTGTCCGGAGAAACCGTGAGGCCGTGAAAGTGCAAGTTGGTCATGTCCAGGCACGGACCAATCAAGCAACGCTCCAGTGGTTTGGCCGGAAGGTCGTTGATGTAGGTGATCTTCAGTTGGTCGCCTGGAGACAAACGCAAAGTCGGAGCGCTTGGTTGGCCATTGAAGTAGAAGGAGTCCTTACCGTCACCGGTGATCCCCGCGTGCAAAGTTAGCGAGAGAATGTGGCCTTTCGCGCGAAGCTCCGGAGAATTTGAAAGCTGCTGTGCTGGCATCCTCGGCATCGCCAAAGCGCAAAGGGAAGCCAGCACTACGACTGCGACGGGTCGGATTGAGCGCACGCTTCTCTCCTATCGCCCGATTTTCAAACCGTTGTTATAGAGTGGTCCATTCGTTCGCTGAATCGCAGAGGCGAGCAGTAGAGCGCTAGAACCACAACTTGCTCGCACAACTTTATAGCAAATTCTCCAGTCGAAATTGAGACCTCTCATCGGTTCCATCGTCGCTACTTCGCAGAACCTGGAGGGAATTTCTTGAACAATTTGTCCACGCCCTTGTTCAGGTTCTCGATGTTCTTGTTGGAGTTGTTGGATAGCGTGTCGCTCGCGCTGCCTCTCCATATCAGCTGCTTCGTTTTGGTGTCAAATAAATCGACGACCAGCGTGCCAACCTCATATGTTTCCGTTGTGGTTGTTGCGTCTCCAAAGCCTCCAAAACCTCCGCCCCCAAAGCGTCTCCAGCCCCAGCCTCCCCCAAACCCGTCGTAAAAGGTGTTCAGAGTCTGCTGATCTTGTGTTGTCTGAATAGCAATGATCGAAACGTCCCCGCCGGAATCCACCTGGGTCCAACCTTTCGCTGTCAAAGCAGCATTGACGGCGCTCTTGATTCGATCAACATCCAGCGGGTCTTGCGTCTTAACGTGCTCCCAAGAGAACGTCTTGTATTGCGGGAAGTTTGCGTTGCGGTCGTAGTCGGTCTTCACCTGCTGTGCCGACGAGTTGCCCACGAACAAGAACATCAGTGCAATGAAAGCGAATCGTGTTTTCTCCAGTTTCATAATTCCTCCTTTTTGGGGATTCCCGGCCAGAACCTTTCGCGCACGCGGCTTCCACGCGTTCCAGGCAGTCGCTGTTCCTGCGCGTCGTTAATTTCCCGACTGTGGTTGCGCCCGGTGTGCCGGCACATGCTCCTGGGCTTCCGCTGCCGCGCGACCTAGTCTCTTCTCGTAGCTCGACTCGGCCACTTGACTGCCGCTTGATTCGCCTTCGTCGAATAATTTCTCCAGGAAGTATTGGTCTCCGTATCTGTTAAAGACCAATTCGCTCTTGGGCGCTACTGAGTTCGCGTCTGCCTGGCGGACCTGAAGCAGGACGGCGACCGAACCATCTGGTCTACTGATCTCGATAAGCGTCAAATTCGAGTCGTCCATCATGCGGATGAAGTACTTGCCTGCGGGAAGCTTTGTATTCCCGGCGTGGAACTGAAACGGAATGTCGGCTTCCATGGTTCCAATGAGCTGCGCGTGCGTTTGCTGCGGATAAATCATCGCAACAAAAATAAGGGCAATAAACACCGGCGCCAAATGGTGTTTTCTTGTCCCTTCGCGTCCGACGTAGGCCTTGTCACTTTTTTTAATGAACATCGTCATTCTCCTCTTTGGTATTGCCGCCAAAAGCTTGAATACTTGGGCGACGCAACTGCAATAGGCAACACGGCTGCCAAACATGCTGAGTTCGCAAGTGACAGAAAATAGAGCGCGATCGCGGGTGGTGGCACAGTGTGGGATGCCAGCCCACTAGACACAATGTCCCAATGCCGACGGCGCCAGCGTCGTCACGTGCATGTTTTTGTCTTGAATGCGTTCGCCAAAATGAAGTCTTAGCGCGCTCGGGAAAAATCCCACAAGCAAGTGTGTCTGTCCAATCCGCCGACTACTTCCAACAGCGAATCCAAACGTTTGACACTCATCCTGAATTGTTTCGTTCGTTATTCCCGGCACGCATCTTGTTTTGCGGGAGTTCCGAAGATCTTTACGAAAATCCAAAATGGCACCGCAAGTGCCTCGGTCCGCGCTCGTGAGCGGCGCCGATTTGAATTGTCGTCGCACAAAAAAGAGGAGGCACGCGGATGAGCGAACCGAACGAGACCAGGCCGGCCATTCAAGACGACATTCGGGTCAGTGAGCAACAAGAGAGCAAGTCGGGCACGGAAGCATTCTCGAGACGTACTTTCTTAGGAGTGGGTTCTGCTGGCTTGGCGACTGCGGCACTAACGTCTCTGGTGGTCGACGCTCAGGAGCGAGGAAACATCGCGAAAGGCGAACAGGATCATTCCGCGAGTAATCCGGGACCGGAAAACAAGCCGCTTTTGGATGAAAATCCAAATTCAAACTTTCCTCCGCCCACAGATTACGGAAACATAATTCCCGTGTGGTACTCCTTCGATCTAACTCATATGCGCATTCAGGAGGGTGGTTGGACGAACCAGGTAACACAGACGGTCCTACCATCTTCAACGGATATTGCGGGAGTCAGAATGCGGCTTACAGCAGGGAGCTTTCGCGAGCTCCATTGGCACACGTCGGACGAGTGGGCCTATATGCTGTACGGAAATGCTCGCGTCACCGTTCTGAATCCCGACGGAACCATCTTTATCGGCGATGTAGGCAAAGGTGACCTTTGGTACTTTCCCGCAGGATTCCCTCACTCCATCCAAGGGTTGGGACCGGATGGCACTGAATTCATGCTGATCTTCAATCAAGGCGATTTCTCGGAAGACAACACCTTCCTTATTTCCGACTGGGTAGCGCATACACCGCCATCGGTGCTGTCGAGGAATTTTGGCCTGCCGGAGAGCGCTCTTAGGAAATTACCGACGAACGACCTGTACATCTTCCCGGCAGACCTGCCTGAATCCTTGGCACAGGACATGGCCCGTGACGGGGTGTCGAGCCTCCCTAAGTACACGTGGAAATTGGGAGACATGGCGCCTAAGAGTCGAACGAGAGGCGGTGAAATTCGCGTGGCTGACTCCCATAGCTTCGTGGCGGCGAAAAATATCTCGGGAGCTGTGGCAACGATTAAGCCAGGCGGCCTGCGTGAAATGCATTGGCATCCAAACGCTTCGGAGTGGCAGTACTACATAAGCGGCAAGGGGCGTATGACGGTGGTCTTGCCCCACGGGGCACGCACGATGGACTTCAATGCAAATGATGTCGGATTTGTGCCGCGCATCGCGGGTCACTACATCGAGAATACAGGCGATACGGACCTGCAGGTTCTGGAAGTGTTCGCTACGGGCGACTTTCAGGAAATTTCCCTCAACAATTGGATCCGGCGTATGCCTCCGGAGATGGCCATGGCGCATTTGAATCTGGATGCGAACGCCATAAGTAAAATTTCCGCAGACCCGGGAATCTACATTCTCCCTCGGTAGCCACCGCCCCAGCCCGCCGCCTCATGGAGTCCGGCCTGTCAGACACTCGAGAAAACCTTCAATCTCGGGTGCCGGGGCCGGCTCTCTCCGCGAGACAACCCACGCAGCATTGCGAGTCGGTTATGCGGACAGGAGATCATTGCTGTAACGTGAAATGCCCAGCTTTTGCATGCGGAAGTAAAGCGTGGATCTCTTCATGCCTAAGCGTGCAGCAGCGCCGCTTGGACCGGCGACAACCCAGCGCGTTTGCTTCAGAGTCTTCAGAATGTGGTCCCGTTCCGCGTCCTTCAGGGTAATTGCTCCCCGCGAGTCGGCGCCGACCGAATGTCTTAGCTCTCCGAGAGGAGGACGCAGAACGGTCCCGTCGCTCAAGATGACGCTGCGTTCGATGAAATTCTGCAGCTCGCGAATATTCCCGGGCCATCCGTACGCAGTCAACGCAGACATCGTTTCCGCGGGAACGCGTTCGATTTGCTTGCCCATCCGGCGGCCGAAAATCTCGACGAAATGTTGCACCAGATCCGGAATGTCTTCGCTGCGTGCTCGCAACGGTGGAAGCACGATGGGGAATACGTTCATCCGATAGTAGAGGTCGCTGCGAAATTCCCCCCGCTTCACCATGGCCGTCAAGTCTCGGTGCGTCGCGGCCAGCAGCCGAACGTCCACCTGGTGAGTTCTTGCGCTGCCCAAGCGCTCGAACTCCTGTTCCTGCAGCACACGCAACAGCTTGGGTTGCAGCGCTAATGGAATGTCGCCTACCTCGTCCAGGAACAGAGTCCCGCCGTCAGCCGCTTCGAAACGACCGATCTTTTGCGCGATGGCGCCTGTAAAAGCCCCCCTCTCATGGCCAAAAAGTTCGCTTTCCAGCAGATCGAACGGGATGGCAGCGCAATTCAGCTTTACAAACGGGCGGCCGCAGCGCGAACTGATGTTGTGAATCGCTCGCGCGATCAGCTCCTTACCGGTACCTGTTTCCCCCTGGATGAGAACTGTGGAATCGGTGGGTGCGACGCGTTCGACTTCTCCGAAAACCGATTCCAAGGCGCCACTGTTGCCTATGATTTGCTCGAACCGGCGCTGATTTCGACCTCGGTCACCAGGCCCCAATCTCTCGAAAGTACCCATAGGACACCTCCTGGCGCGACTGGATGCGCGGTTTGATTAGCTGTTGAGAGCCGCTCGAACGCTATCGAGGAGAGCTTCGTCGTCAAATGGTTTTGCAAGGAATTCCACTGCACCGCCCCTCATCGCCTGCATCCGCATTTTTTCGTCACCATGTGCCGTGATGAAGATGATCGGAATCCTGCAACGATCGGCATTCAGTTTCGCCTGGAGCTCGAGGCCGGAGATCCCTGGCATGCGAATATCCGCGATCAGACATGCGGTCTGGTGCCGTTGGCCAGATTCCAGGAATTCCTCCGCCGACGCAAACTCTTGGGCCGGCAAGCCAACCGCCTTCAGCAGCCCCCGCAAAGCGTCGCGCATCAATTCGTCATCATCAACAATCGCCACTAATTTGGTGTTCCCTTGAGTGTTCATGGCAAAAACTTAGCAGGCCGTCGAAACCCGCGCAATTATACATTGGTATAACGCCGAGGGTCGAAACCCCAATCAAAACGGCCCCGCAGCCCGTGGTGTCCATCCGGTGTGCGAAAAGCAGCTGCAATATTTCGGGGTACACCATAGTGAAGGCGGCAGTTAAAGCAGCAAGAATACGAACTGGCAAACAGCCTGGCATGAGCGCTGTAACCTGAGGCTACTGCCCGCGAGGCCCGAGCTTCTCCGCCATTCTCACCAATTCTGCCAGCGATTGCGCCTGCATCTTGCGCATCACGTGGCCGCGATGCACCTTCACGGTGATTTCGCTGGTCCCCAGCTCGGAAGCAATTTGCTTGTTGAGCATGCCCGAAACCACCAGACTCATGACCTCGCGCTCCCGGGCGGTTAGTGTCTCATAGCGTTTTTGCACGTCGGCAAGGTTGCGCCGCACTTGGCGTGTCGCACAGTCACGATCCAAAGCCTGCTGGATCGCATCCAGCAAATCAGTATCCTGGAACGGCTTGGTCAGAAACTCCACGGCACCGGATTTCATGGCCTTCACCGAGGTGGGAATGTCTCCATGACCGGTGATGAAGATGATAGGGATTTGGACGCCCGCCTCGGCCAGCTCGTGCTGAAAGTCCAGACCGCTAATTCCAGGCAGGCTCACGTCCAACACCAGGCAACTTGGTCCATCCGGTCGTTTAGCGCGCAAAAACTTTTCCGCCGTCTCGAACGCCTCGGAACGCAGGCCCGCAGATTTCAGCAATCCCTGGACAGAGGCACGTACCAAACCATCGTCGTCAATGACGAACACCATCGGAATGTCTTCGGCCGTCATACTTGTGCCTCAATTTTGGTAGGCAGCGTGAAATAAAAGCTTGTGCCGCGTGGCGGGTGGTCGGCAGCCCACAAACGCCCGCCGTGCGCTTCGACGATCGAGCGGCTGATCCGAAGTCCCAAACCGGTGCCGTGGCTCTTGGTGGTAAAGAACGCGTTAAAGATCTGGTCCGTGTGCTGCTGGGGCAGCCCCACCCCGGTATCCGTTACCGAGATCTGAATTTGCTCGTTTTCTGTCCGGCGCGAGTTGATGACGAGTTCCCTGATCCCTTCCACATCTTTCATCGCGTCAATGCTGTTCACGATCAGATTCATCAGCACCTGTTGCAATTGGACCCGATCTCCAATGACGTGAGGAAGATCTGCCGCCAACTCCGCGCGCACTGCAATGTTGTATCGCGCGGCCTCGCCGTACAGGAGCGCGATCATCCTCGGAATCACTTCGTTTGCATCAACCAACTCCCGTTCCGGAGCCGCCTTCTTGAAGAGCAGGCGCACCCGGTTGATGATTTCCGCCGCGCGCCTTCCGTCGGTCACCACTCTCATAGCAGCCGCGCGCGCTTCTTCCAGATTGGGGGTGTCGCCTGCCAGCCAGCGCAGGCAGGTACTCGCGTTGGTGACGGCGGCGCCAATCGGTTGATTCACTTCGTGCGCTAGGGAAGCAGTCAGCTCTCCCATGGTGGTGACGCGGTTCACGTGCGCCAGTTCTGCCTGCGCTTGCCGCAATGCCTCTTCGGCCCGCTTGCGTTCGCTGACGTCCATCGCGCTCCCGACAAATTCCACGAGGTCGCCCGAATCGTTCAAGATCGGATGACCGATCGTGTGGAGGTGCTTGATCGTTCCGTCCGAAAGAACAATGCGGTAGTCCACTTGCATCTCGGTTTTCTCGATTTCGGCTTTTTCAAAAAGGTCCACAACCCGCTTCCGGTCCTCAGGATGGAACTTATTAAAGAAGAATTCCGTGTTCGATGCGTTTTCGTCAGGCTTGATGTCGTGTATCCGGTAAACTTCCGGCGAGACTATGACTGCCCCCGATGCAACATCATGTCGCCAGCTGCCCGTGTGGCTTAGTTTCTGCGCTTCGAGCAAAGATTCTTCACTGCGGCGCAGCTCTTTCTCCGCGCGCTTGCTGTCGGTGGTGTCCATCACCGCTCCAACAAACTCGAGTTCATCCGACTCATCTCTTGCGGCATGAGCCACAACATGGACATATTTGACGGAACGATCCGGCATCAGCAAACGATATTCATGATCAAAATTCTTCCCATCCTGCGCCGCGCGCTCGATTGTCCGTTTCACCCGGGCTGCGTCTTCTGGGTGAACCCGTCGGAGAATAAGTTCCACGGTCGGTTTCGTCGTTCGATCGTATTGGAAAATTCGAAAGGATTCCTCGGACCAGGTGACCTCGCCGGTGGAAACCCTCCATCCAAAACTGCCCGTATGGCTTATTCGCTGTGCTTCCGATAAATACGCCTCGCTTTGCTGCAGCTTCTTTTCCTGAACTTCCAAGGTCTGAGTAGCGAATCGCATATCAACCCAGGACGTCAACAGTGCCAGCCCGAGGACGATAAAGGTGACGGCGGCAATTCCGGCGGTGCCGAGTGTGGAGACGCTTACGGCACGAGACAGGTCCACCGGCAGGTCGGAGCGGGTAAAACTGGCGGCGGCCATGCCGGTGTAATGCATGACGGGGATCGCCGCACCCATCACGACCGCTCCGCTTAACTTGTCCCAGCCGACCCCCGTTTTGCCATCGCGGAAGTGAAAGGTAATCCACAGCGCAGCCAGCGAAATCAAAACCGCGAACACAACGGACAGGACGACCAAAAAGGAATTAAACCGGCATATCGCAGGTAAACGCATTGCGGCCATGCCGATGTAATGCATGCTTGCAATACCCGCGCCCATCAGGACACTTCCGGCAAGCGCTCGGAACCAACCCATTTTCTGCCGGCTCACCACGCCCAGTGCCACGACCGAAGCGAGAATGGCCGCAAACAGTGACAGAAGAACGGTCGGCCAATCGTAGGCCACGGGAACCGGCAGGATGAACGCCAGCATCCCAATGTAGTGCATGGACCAAATGCCAGTCCCCATTGCACAAGCCCCGCCCAGCAGCCAAACCGCGCGATTCCAACCGTTCGCGGCACTCACGCGACCTGCAAGATACAGTGCAGCGTAAGACGCAAACATGGCGATCAGCACCGAAAGTGCCACCAGTGCGTAGTTATACGAGCCAATCAAGTTCACGGCAGCCCTGCGCTTTCTTCTGGTTGTTGCGCGAAACAGCCACGCTGCACTTCAATCAGACATCAACCGTCCGCGTTGCACCAGCGCCACTTCTCCCCAGACTCGAAGATCGACCCCGCACTTATTCTGGGGCCCGAACGTAGCGGCCGGTCGGAGTAATCGGTCCGGTCCCTTCTACAGTCTTAGCCATACTGACCGTCTTTTTCACATTCCTGTGCCTCAACTTTGGTAGGCAGCGTGAAATAAAAGCTTGTGCCGCGTGGCGGGTGGTCGGCAGCCCACAAACGCCCGCCGTGCGCTTCGACGATCGAGCGGCTGATCCGAAGTCCCAATCCGGTGCCGTGGCTCTTGGTGGTAAAGAACGCGTTAAAGATCTGGTCCGTGTGCTGCTGAGGCAGCCCCACCCCGGTATCCATCACCGAGATCCGAATCTGCTCGTTCTCCGTTCGCTGCGAGCTGATCACGAGCTCCCTGATCCCCTCCACATCTTTCATCGCGTCAATGCTGTTCACGATCAGATTCATCAGCACCTGCTGCAATTGGACGCGATCTCCAATGACGTGAGGAAGATCTGCCGCCAACTCCGCGCGCACGGATATGTTGTATTGTGCGGCCTCGCCGTACAGGAGCGCGATCATCCTCGGAATCACTTCGTTTGCGTCAACCAACTCCCGTTCGGAAGCGCTCTTCTTGAAGAGCTGGCGCACCCGGCTGATGATTTCCGCCGCGCGAGCGGCGTCTTTGACAACTCTCGCTGCCGCCGCGCGCGCCTCTTCCACGTCGGGGTGATCGCGCGTCAGCCAGCGAAAACAGGTATTGGCGTCAGTCACTGCAGCGGCAATCGGTTGATTCACTTCGTGCGCCAGGGAAGCGGTCAGCTCTCCCATGGTGGTGACACGGTTCACGTGCGCCAGCTCCGCCCGCGCCTGACGCAGCGCTTCTTCGACCTGTTTGCGCTCACGGCTCTCTGCTTGTAACGCCTCGTTGGTGCTCCGCAGCTCTTTTACTGTCTCTGTCTGGTAATCGCGCGCGCGCCTCAGCGATTCTGTCGCGCTCCTTTGTGCAGCGCCCAGCGTTCCCGCGACTATGCCTGACACGGCGAAGATGACGAGGCGTGGTATCTCTTTCGAGTCTGCGGCGAAGGAATACGCAGGTTCCAGGAAGTAATAATCGAAAGCGAGACAGGAGAGGACGGTTGCGACCGATCCCGGCCCTACTCCACCGAACCACGCACTGATCATTACAGCGCAAAGAAATAGCGACGCCGGAGCAGTTTCCAAATGAAACCCCGGCCACCGTGAAATTACCAGCGCTGCGATTACCGACAGAACGGAAACACCATATCTCCAAATCACAGGTGGCTTGGGCCACAAAAGAGGATTGAACCTGGACATACTTCTGCTCCGGCAATGCAGCGTGTCGCTCCGCGCAATCAACCGACCGAACGATGACGATTCTGGGCCGCCGCGCGGGCGTTTTGCAAGCAGGTTATTTCTGACTGCGTTTGGTGTTAATTCTCGGGAAAATCCTCCCAGCTCGCGTCTTGTTGGCACCGGCTGCCTAGTTCAGCCGGCCCATCGTGCACGGGTAACAGTCTTCAGGGCATCCGACCAAATAGACAGAGTGCCAACCCTCTGACAGTTTTACTTGAGAACGCACGCTGCCGGAACTCCCGCGAATTGACGCAAACCCCAATCTGTCAGCCACTCCCGAGTCACTCTCGTCAGACCTGGTCTATGGCACAACCATTGCATCCTGTAGCGTCGGCTACGATGCAACTGAGTGGCCGCGAGGTCCGCAATGATGGAAACCCTTTATGCAACTCACGATAAAAACTCCGACGGCGCACTGATCGCGGCCAGCAAGCGTGGAGACGGGCGTGCTTCCGAGGAGTTGGTCTCACGGTACGGGCGGAGAGTTTTTGCGGCTGCACTCCGGATTACGAAGAATCGTGAAGACTCCGAAGATGTCGTCCAGGAAAGTTTTCACAAGGCCTTCCTGCATCTGAAGGAGTTTCAAGAAAAGTCCCGTTTCTCCACCTGGCTAACACGCATCGCCATGAATGAAGCGCTCATGCTGCTGCGCCATAGGCGGGAAGTCGTCGCAATCTCGCCGGAAAGCCCGGACGATTGCGCGCAGCCTCTCCTGCGGGCGTTCGTTGACCGGCGTCCCGGTCCTGAAGAGTCCTGCTGGCGGCGAGAGCGCAAAGAACTCTTGGCCGAAGCGATCAATCGCTTAGGCTCGACAATTCGAGGTACGGTCTTGCTCCGCATCGTCGAAGAACGCTCCGTTCAAGAAACGGCCCGCATTCTCGGCATCTCGACCGCTGCCGTAAAATCACGTTTGTTTCACGGGCGACGGAAGCTACTGCGAACTGTGAACCCCGATCTTCGGCGAAGCATCTTTGTGGCCAGCCGTGGGCGGCAGAGCACTGTTGAGCTCTGAACGTAATCATGTGCGCAGCCCCAGGCTCGACCTTCTCATGCTTCTTAGGCTCGAGGAACAGTCTGCGCAAGTGTCTAGAACAGTTCTGGTGCAATCGATTCCAAGACCTTGGCGGCGATACGGACGGTGTCGGACTGTTGACATCGTCTGGAATTCTGTTGAATTCTTTCAACACTCGAGCCCAATCAAGCTCGCACTTCACTCGCATCACCACGTTGCACCGCTCTTGATTTCAATGACTTACAGATGGATGCCGTATCCGCAGAGCACCTCGATTTCTGGCACGCCGTTTGCACGTGTCTGCTATCGGAAAGTGAAAGCCAAGAAAGCATTGCCACCGGCCGGCGAGAATTGATACTCAATACCATTCATACCAGGTCAATTTCGCCGGCCGCCCAGCCAAAGGATGATTCGCTATGAACGCAATTACGCCGGGAAAAGACAAGCTGGGATTCATCGGAATCGGCTACATGGGCCGGCCCATCGCGCAGCGGCTGCTTGCAGCCGGTTTCAAACTGACCGCGTATGACCGCGATCGCAGCAAGGCGGAGGGACTGATTCCATACGGCGGTGCGGTCGCGGAAAGCGTTGCGCAACTTACTTCCGGTTGCGACGTGCTGCTGTCCTGCCTTCCCAGCGACGAAGCCGTGCTGAATGTTTTTAACGGCGCGGACGGTGCCTTCGCGAGCGCGCGTCCCAGCACGCTGTTCATGGACATGAGCACGGTTTATCCGGAGACGTCCAAGACCCTCGCCCGGCTGGGTTCCCAGCGCGCAGTGGACGTCCTTGACGTGACCATCTCGGGCAGTACTCCGGTCGCGGAACAGGGGGCGCTGGTCTTGTTCGGAGGCGGAGCCCGCGGCAGCTTCGACGCCGCGGAGTCAATCTTTCGCGCGATCGCTCGAAAGTATTTTTATGTGGGGCCCAGCGGCTCGGGGGCGACGATGAAGCTCGTGGTGAACAGCCTGCTGGGAGTCGGAATGCAAGCGATTGCTGAGGCCGTTGCGCTCGGTGAGAAGGCTGGCCTCGATCGCAATCGTTTACTGGACGTGCTGTCCCAGACCGCAGTCGTGGCCCCGGCGCATGTGGGAAAACTGCAGAGGGCGATGAACAACGATTACAGCCCGCAATTTCCGCTGCGTCTGATGAACAAGGATTTCGGACTGATACTCAAGCTCGCGGCTGCGGTCGGCGCTCAGATGCCCGCGGCACGGGCGGCGTTGCAAGTGAACGAGGCGCAATCAACGCCAGGAAACGAGCAAGACTTCTCAGCCGTCATTCTACAAATGGAAAAGCAAGCGCACTTGGATTCTGCGGATGGGAAGCGAATTGGAATCGGTGCCGGTCAGTAACGCGGCTTAACTCGGAGAAGAACTGCTTCCTGCGGTCGAAGTGAGGAGCGGCCATGATTCAACTGAAAGTAAACGGAGCGGATCAATCGTTTAGCGGCGCGCCTGAAATGCCCCTGCTCTGGTATCTGCGCGACGTTCTGAATTTAACCGGGTCAAAATTCGGTTGCGGCATCGGGCTTTGCGGCGCGTGTACGGTCCACGTAAACGGGCAAGCCACGCGATCCTGCGTAACGGCCATGAGCGACGCGGCCGGAAAGGAAATTACGACGGTCGAAGGCCTGGAGAAAAACGGACTGCATCCCGTTCAGAAAGCCTGGATGCAAATCAATGTGCCGCAGTGTGGTTACTGCCAGGTGGGGCAGATGATGCAGGCCGCGGCTTTATTGAACAGCAACAAGAAGCCGACCGACCAGCAGATCGAAGACGCGATGGCCGGGAACATCTGCCGTTGCGGAACTTACCAGCGAATTCGCGCGGCGATTAAATCTGCGGCAGGGGAAATGGCATGAGTCCGATTGAAAACGTCAGCCGGCGTAATTTCCTGCGGGGAGGCGTCTTCGCGGCGGGCGCCTTTGTGCTGGGTGTGCGCTTTCACCCCGGCCTGCTGACCGTCGACACGCTCCCCCAGGATACGCACGTGGATCTCGCAAAATTCCATCCGAGCATTTTCGTCGGAATGAATCCGGACGGTACCGTGTGGATCGTGGCGCATCGCTCGGAGATGGGCACGACAATCCGCACATCACTTCCGTTGGTTGTCGCCGATGAACTCGACGCCGATTGGAAACGAGTGAAGATCGAACAAGCCATTGGCGACAAGCGCTACGGTGACCAGAATACGGACGGGTCGCACTCCATTCGATCGTTCTACGACGCGATGCGCGTGGCCGGAGCAACCGCGCGATTCATGTTGATTCAAGCCGCGGCTCAGCAATGGAATGTGCCGGCGGCCGAGTGTGAAACCGATTTACATGTTGTCATCCACCGCTCGACGAACCAACGAGCGGGTTACGGTGAACTCGCGGGCGCCGCGGCGAAGCTGCCGGTCCCTGCCAAAGAACAGCTGAAACTCAAACCAAAGAGCGCTTGGCGGTATGTAGGCAAGGGCGAAGTGAGCTACGACCTCGCAGAGCTGGTAACGGGGAAAGCCATTTATGGAATGGATGCCCGCGTGGAGGGCATGGTGTACGCGTCTGTGGAGCGCCCGCCCGTGATCGGCGGCAAAGTGAAATCGTACGACGATCAGGACGCCTTAAAGGTCGCAGGCGTGCTGCAGACGATTCCCATTGATCCGTTCCAGCCTCCGCCGGCTTTTCAACCGCTGGGCGGCATCGCAGTAATTGCAGACAACACCTGGGCTGCATTTCAAGGACGCAAGAAACTGAACATCTCCTGGGACAACGGGCCCAACGCAACGTACGACTCCGGCACATACAAGAACGAATTGCGCGAGACTTCCCACAAGCCATGCAAAGTAGTGCGCAACATCGGCGATGCGGACGCGGCATTCGCCAAAGGCGGGAAGATTTACGAGGCGGATTACTACGTTCCGCTCCTGGCGCACGCCACCATGGAACCGATGGTTGCTCTCGCCGAATTTAAAGACGGCAAAGTGACGGCGTGGGCTCCCACGCAGAATCCTCAAGCCGCGCAAGACATCATCGCGAAAGAATTGGGGATCGCGAAGGAAGACGTAATTTGTCACGTCACTCTGCTTGGCGGTGGATTCGGCCGCAAATCAAAGCCCGATTACGTCGCCGAAGCCGCGGTGTTGTCCAAGAAAGTGGGCCGGCCGGTAAAGGTCGTCTGGACGCGTGAGGATGACATCAAGTTCGACTACTACAATGCTGTCGCGAGCATGTACATGAAGGCCGCTCTTGGTGCGAACGGCAAGCCGACGGCGTGGCTGCAGCGCTCCGTCTTTCCCCCGATTACCTCGACCTTTGATGTGAACGCGGTCTACGGCGATCCTGGCCATCTACAGCAGGGCTGGACCGACATTGCGTACGATCTTCCAAATCTTCGCATCGAGAATGGCCCGGCGAAAGCTCATGTCCGCATCGGCTGGTTGCGTTCGGTCGCCAATATCTATCACGGGTTTGCGGTCCAATGCTTCACCGATGAACTGGCAATTGCGGCCGGGCGTGATCAAGTGGATTATTTGCTGGACCTGATCGGGAAGCCGCGCAGCATCGATTTCACTGGCGTGGACTACCCGAACTATGGAGCTTCCCTGCAGACCTATCCTTGGGAAACGGGTCGTCTGCGCCATGTTACCGAGATGGTCGCGGAAAAATCCGGCTGGGGAAAACGCAAGCACAGCAAAGGTAGTGGCGTCGGGATTGCGGCGCATCGCAGCTTCCTGACCTATGTGGCAACCGTTGTCGAGGTGGAAGTCAACGACCAGGGCGAAGTGCGCATCCCGCGCGTGGATACCGTGTTGGATGCGGGCCTGGTGGTAAATCCGGAAGCGACGCGCGCGCAGTTCGAAGGCGCTGCGGTATTCGGCGCCAGCATCGTGCGCAGCGGCGAAATCACGGCCACCAAGGGTGCCGTCAACCAATCGAACTTCCAGGATTATCCAGTGGCTCGAATTGGCGACGCGCCTCTGCAGACGAACGTGTACATCGTCGAAAGCGACGCGCCTCCCGCAGGCGTGGGCGAGCCGGGAGTGCCGCCGTTTGTGGCGGCGTTCTGCAACGCCGTTTTCGCCGCCACTGGAAAAAGGGTGAGGGATCTGCCTTTCACAAGTCTGGGATTTAGTTAGCGGTCTCCCAGCCGTTTCTCAGACGGGGAGAGAAGTGTCCGCGCCTAGAAATTGCAAGTGAAGGAGAAATCATGAGAGAAGATAACGCTGAACGTCATGCACTTTTTGCTTTCGCAGTTCTGCTGCTGCTTTTGGTTGGTTTTACGTTTTTTGTCGTCTCGATTGTGCGCGCTGATAACAGTCAAGCGAGCGCGGCCAGCACTTCCACGTTCAAAACAAAATGCGCGATGTGCCATGGTCCCGATGGAGGCGGCTCTGCGGTTGGCAAAACCCTGAATGTCCCCGACCTTCGCTCACCTGCGGTGCAGAAGCTGAGCGATGCGGAGCTCGCGCAGATAATCTCCGACGGCAAGGGTGGCATGCCATCGTTCAAGGGTTCCCTTAGCGAGGATCAGATTCATGGCCTGGTGACGTACATTCGCTCATTCGCTCAGAAAAAATAGTTCAGGCCTTGTACCCTCGCATTTCGCAGCGCGCAAAGACGTCTCAAGTAACGCAACCGGGCAATTACGAGTGTTGCCACACGACGCCCGGCTTCGCAATGTAGCGCTTAAATTGTCGGCAGCGCCGAAAGCCTGCATGTCGGCGGCCGAAAAGACTTGCCCAGACTATTTGCAACTCTCCGTCGCGCCCGCGAGATTCTGGACTTGAATGCGTTCGGACTAATACCGAGCGCTTGCCTGGAGTCTGCGCTTGAACGGCCGTCTAAATCGTAGAGTTGAAGCGCCGTGCGCAGTCCTGACGGAAGTTGGCGCACTTGTTTTTCGACAAGCGCGCGGATTTCGGTGAATCTGCAAATCTCCTCGGGGTTAGCCCCCGCAGCCGCTATTTCACGTTTCGATTTTTCCGGCTTGTCCTCAAGAAATTCGTCCAACGATGATTCCGGGCGGCCATTCCTCCTGCGACGAATCATGAGAGCCGAGTTGATGACGATGCGAGTGAGCCAGGTCGTGAACGAGGACCGGCCTGCGAAAGCTTCTCGCTTCGCAAATGCCCGACACAAGCCATCCTGCACGGCATCCTCCGCATCTTCGTTGTTGCGCAATATGCGGAATGCAATGCGACGAAGCTTGCCGGTGTGGCAAGCGAAAATTTGCTCCTGTGCGTCAGAGTTTCCGTCAGTCGCTCGCTGCAGGACGGCGTATTCGTCACGAACGACCAGGGGAGCAACTTTTCTGTCAGAACCGGGCAACGCCGAGACTGGCGAATTGGTCCGGTGAGTTTTTCGAGGCCGGACCATGGTGCGGAGTGGCCTGCTTCCCAGAGCAGGTCCGAGGCCCGATGAAGAAATGTGCAGTGCGTTCATGGACGAATCCTCCGTTTCGACTGCTTCATGGCAATCCTTCACTCCATCCCATTCGGTTTTTCTCGCGTGTCCGTTCTGCGCGCTACGAACCACACAACAAACACGCAAAAGATGAGCAGAAGCACGACCGTGTACATGCCACCTTTCCCGCTTTTTAGAATCGCCTGACCTGGCTTCTTCCCAAGAGCAATCGGCGCGCCGGTTCGTTGGGGAAAACATCCACCTCGCAAATCACTAAAGGGAAAGAGCATAGAAATCAGGCGCCGGTTGCAGGAACCAGAGAAGTCAGCGGCGGGATGCTCGCGGGCTGACGGTTGTTCGCAGGTTGACATTGGTCAACATTGATAAATCAACTTTGGATCGCACTGCTGACAGAGCATGAACTCACAGACGTCAAGCGCATGGGCGAACGATTCCAAGCTTTTTCATCCGGAAATAGAGCGTTGACCGGTTCATTCCGAGGCGCGCTGCCGCGCCACTCGGTCCGGAGAGCGTCCAGCGGGTCTGTTTCAGAATCGCGCGGATGTGCTCGCGCTCGACGTCTGCCAGAGTTTCCGGTCTTTCGCTGGAATACCCCGCAGTGACGCGCGACTGAAGATCTCGGCGTGGCACGCGCAACACAGAGCTGCGGGAAAGAATCACCGCTCGCTCGATCACGTTCTCCAGTTCGCGGATGTTGCCCGGCCACTGGCAATCCGTGAGGGCTCCCATGGTGTCCGATGGGATACTGTCGATCGTCTTGCTCAGCCTGCGCGCGGACTCTTGAACAAAATACTGGACTAGGAGCGGAATGTCTTCGGGGCGCTCACGCAGGGGAGGAATCGAAATGGGGAAAACATTCAGGCGGTAGTATAGGTCGCTGCGAAACTGCCCTTTCAGGATCATCCCTTCCAGGTCACGATGAGTTGCGGCGACGATACGAACGTCAATTTTCTTCGTTCGCGTGCTGCCCAACCGCTCGAACTCTCGTTCTTGCAAGACGCGCAGAAGTTTCGGCTGCAGTTCAAGCGGGATGTCGCCAATTTCATCTAAAAACAGCGAACCCTGATCGGCGACTTCAACCCTTCCAATCTTTTGCGTGATAGCCCCGGTGAAGGCGCCACGCTCGTGGCCAAAGAGTTCGCTTTCGAGCAGACCGCTGGGAATAGCGGCGCAATTTAGTTTTACGAATGCGCGCTCCTTGCGGCGGCTGCAATTGTGAATGGCGCGCGCGATCAGCTCCTTGCCGGTACCAGTTTCTCCCAGCAGCAAAACGGTTGAATCGCTCGGGGCGACTGTTTGAACCATTTGCAGAACGCGTCGCAAGGTTGAGCTCTGGCCTACGATTCCTTCAAATTGCTCGCCCTCGCGGGACAAATCGTCCCAGAGGTCCAGGTTGACGGTGCGCGATGGATGACTCGCGAAGGCGGGATCTTTTTCGTACATTTCAACGACGGGAAAAGTGCTGATGCTCATATAAGTCCTCCATAAATCTATTGAGTCCGCCGGTGCGCGGAACGCTTTGCAACGTTCAATCGCTTTCGCCGGCTCTTGTGGTCTGTTTCTCGTTCAATCCATTCACGAATGTAGGCCGGACAGTTTTCCAGTTGAATTCCATCGGCTTCGCGACGCGCCAGAAACTTTACGGCGTCACGATCTAGCAGCGTTACGTCTTGCAAGTCCAAAGCCAGCAGGTGATCGGCGACTTCCAGATCGAGGAGTCGTTGCAATTCCGCGACGTCGTCGGCCTCGATTCGGCCGCTGAGTGTAAAAACAACTTTGCCGTGTCCTGATCGCTGGATTTTCAGCATGATTGTCCGCCGTCGTTGTACCTCTTGAGTGAGAGCAATTCGGACACCAACCTTAAGCCGCTAAAAAAAAAGGAGTTGGGAGATCCAGCGGGCTTGGGCTTCGCGAATTCGCGATTTTTTCGCGAATAAAAATGGAGCTTACAGCAGTGATCTGCTACACATCAGGCGGATTTGAAACGAAACTTGTTAATCTTGAGCGAGCGGATCTTGGACTCGAGCGTGGACGCGGGAACACCAAGCAAGGCCGCAGCCCCGGCGGGCCCCGCGACCCTGCCTTCGCTATGGGCCAAGGCGGCCTCTATCGCTGGTTTGTCTTTGGCGGTGGATTTAGGGGCGACAAACACGCGCCCGCGCTGCGGCTGCGAGGAGTGTGGGGAGAGCCAACTTTGATCCACGGAGAAGGTCTCCGTTTCGCAGACGATGACGGAGCGTTCAATGATGTTCTGCAGTTCTCGAATGTTGCCGGGCCAGGCGTAGGAGCGCAGCAGCTCAAGAGTATTTTTGTCGATGCTCTTTATTTTTTTTCCGGTCTTCCTTGCGTAGCGATCGATGAAATACTCCACCAGCACCGGGATGTCGTCCTTCCGCTCGCGCAGCGGCGGGATCTCGATGGGAAACACGTTGATGCGGTAGAAGAGGTCCCCCCGAAAACAATCTGCAGCAATCGAAGCTTCCAGGTCACGATTGGTGGCGGCGATTACGCGCACGTCGGCTCGGATGGGATGGACGCCTCCGACGCGATCGAATTCGCGCTCTTGCAACACGCGCAACAGCGCGATCTGAGTTTCCGTCGGAAGCTCACCGACTTCATCCAGGAAAATTGTCCCGCCCTCGGCAAGTTCGAACCTGCCCACGCGGCGTTGCAGCGCCCCTGTGAAAGCGCCTTTCTCGTGGCCGAATAACTCCGAGGCAATTAAATCGCGCGGGATGGCCGCACAGTTGACGCTGACGAAGGCGCGGGAAGCACGGCGGGAACGCCTGTGGATGGCACGCGCGATGAGTTCTTTGCCTGTGCCGGTTTCCCCGGTAATCAGAACGGTGGAGTCGGTCGGCGCGACTTTGGCAAGCCGGGATAGAACGGCCTTCAGAGGCCTCGAGGTTCCGACAATTTCTTCGAACATCGAAGCTTTGTCGATTTCTTCACGCAGCGCGACGTTTTCCTGACGAAGCTTGTCTTCCGCCTGCTTGCGATCTTCGATATCCGTCGCGGTCACATACCAACGCGTAATCTGTCCCTTGTCGTCGCGCACCGGGTCGTAACGAGCCAGAAACCAACGATAGCTTCCATCATGCTTGCGCAGTCGCAACTCCACCTCGTAAGCAGAGCCACTTGATAAGGCACGATCTTTGGAAGTCTTGAGGCGTTCCGAATCGTCGGGATGAGTACTGTGCGCGAACGTCTCGTGCCGCCATTCGTCGAGGCTGATGCCGAGGTAATCGAGCGCGGTGCGGTTCGCATAAAAGCGGTCCAGTTTGGCCCCGTACACCGCAATCAGTTGCGGCACGAGGTCAACGATCTGCCGCAGCTCCATTTCCTGCTCCCGGATCTTTTCCTCGGCCTGCTTGCGCTCGGTGACATCCATCACGGTACCTACGAACTCAACGAGGTCGCCGGATGCGCTGAGAACCGGGTGGCCTACTTGGTGGATATCTCTGAACTCGCCGCCGGGAGGACAGTAGCGGTAATCGAACTCGAACTCCGCCCGTTCGTGCGTTGCTCTCTCGAACTTTTCCGCGATCCTTGGTCGATCATCCGGATGAATGCGTTGCAGAGCGGTTTCGAGTGGCAGCATCTCGCCCTTCGGATCAAGACCTAGTACGCGAAAGCATTCCTCGGACATATACGTGGTTTTCGTCGTGGCGGGATCATATGCCCAACTGCCAGCATGACTGAGCCTCTGCGCTTCGGCTAAGTATGCCTCGCTCTCCCGGAGCGTCTCTACAGTCTGCTTTGCTGCGGTGATATCGGTCACAGCCCCGATAAACTCGCACCTGCCGGTTGCATCCTGTAAAGCGCGAGCTACGGCGTGGACGTGCTTGATGGCTCCGCTCGGCAGAAGCAGACGATACTCGTGTTCGAAGTCGGTGCCGGTATTGGATGCGCGCTCAATGACCTGTTGTACCAGCGCCCTATCCTGCGGATGTATACGCTGCAGCAGCACGCTTATGGTTGGTTTCTCGGCAGGATCGTATTCGAAAATCCTGTAGGTTTCATCTGACCAGACGATCTCTCCCGTACCGGGTCTCCAGCCGAAGCTGCCCGTGTGACTGAGCCTTTGAGCTTCCGTCAGGTACGCTTCGCGCCTGCGCAGTTCCTGGGTCAGGAGCTCGTGCTCCGTTACGTCCATGGCGCTGCCCACGAACTTCTTCAAGTTTTGGTTTTCGACACGAGGAACCCCGACGCAACGAATGTAACGAACCTCGCCATCGGGCCGCACGATGCGCTTGGTGGCGTCGAAGGGCGTATCTTCCACCACCAGTCGGTTGATCAGATCTGCCATGGAATGGCGGTCCTGCGGATGGACGAAACCCAAATATTCCTGAACGCTAGGCGCCTTGCCGGCCGGATCCAGACCGTGCATTCGAAATAATTCAGCAGACCAGTAGTCGAATCCGTCGGGGTCGAAGGCCCAGCTTCCCATGTGGCCAAGCCGCTGTCCTTCGGCGAGATAAAACTCGCTTCTCTGCAGCGCGTCGGTATTTCTGCGGAGCCGCTCCTCCGTAATTTTGCGTTCGTCGATATCCAGGCTCGATCCATACCACTTGACGATGTTGCCGTCCGCATCGCGCAGTGGAACTTTGCAGTGGTACATCCAGCGGTATTCTCCCCTGGCGCTGCGCACGCGCGTTTCGTATTCGAAGATTTCTCCGCTCGCGAGACAGGCTCGCCATTTGGCCACAATTCCATCAACGTCTTCGGGGTGAATGAAAGCGGTCCAATTCCAGCCGGCCATTTTGTCCAAAGTGACGCCCAGGTATTCCAGCCAAGGCTTATTGAAGTAATCGAGATAGCCGTCGGGCCTGGCGGTGTGTATCAGCGCAGGAATCGAGTCGACGAGAAGCTGAATATTCAACGGCTCGGGTTCTCGGCGTGGGGAGGGCATGGCGGGCATTATATTCACACTTTAGTTCTTTTCGCATCACGCTTCGCGACACGCGGGCGCATGCCGCGTAGCTAGTCGCGTACGCTACCGCACCATGTTCGCTGCAAGAATTGCGCCCTCGCGGGACCGACAACATCTGCGCACGCGACAACATGTTGACACTCGCTTGCCGGATGTATATACCCTCAGGATTATCAAGCTCAACCTATTGAGCAAGATCCGCTTGCGGGTAAATTGGGGCTCGAATTGCCTCCAATTCGAGCCCGACCTATAGAGAGGAGGCTTATTCATTATGGCGGCCGCAAGTGCTCCCGCACCTGAACAGGCGTCGGTCGCACCGCACGCTCCCGAGCAGCCCAAGCCAAAGCCGAAGTGGCAGACGTACGGGACTCCGCTCTTTGTGGTGCTGCTGGCGGCTGCGGTGGTGTTGACGATCACCAGGAACTGGAATGCGTGGGAAGGCGGCCACATCGAGCAAGTGACGGACGATGCTTACGTCCGAGGCGATCTAACCCCGCTCAGCACGAAGGTTCCCGGCCTTGTGCGGGATGTAAAAGTCTCCGACTACCAGGAAGTCCACAAGGGCGACCTGCTGGTTGTCTTGGATGATGACGATTACAAGGCGCAAGTGGCGCAGGCGGTTGCCTCTGTGGAAGCAGCTAAGTCGGCCATCGAAAATAATCGCCGGCAGCGCGACCTGCAAGACGCGAAGATCGATCGGGCGCTTGCGGGAATCGATCAGGCACACGCGCAGATCACGGCCGCGCAGGCCGGCATCGAAGCGGCGCAAGCCGACGTGACGCGCACCAAGGAGGAACGGACCCGCCAAGAATCGCTGATGCAGACTCGGTCAACCACGCAACAGAAAGTCGAGCAGGCAGTGGCCGATCAGGAGCGGCTGGCGGCGCAACTCGCGAGCCGCCAGGCCGATCTGGAGCAGGCCAAATCGCTGCTGCGCAGCAATGAACTGGCGGCGGAGGCTGAACGCCGCGCCAAGGCCGTGCTGGAATCGCAAGACGCGCAACTGGTGGCCGACCTGCACGCGAAGGAGGCCGCGCTCACCGTCGCGCAAGTGAATCTCGGTTATACGAAAATCGAGGCTCCTGGTGACGGCACGGTGGGCGAACGGCAAGTGCGGCCCGGGCAGTTGGTCTCTCCGGGTACGCAAGTGATTTCGTTCGTCAGCAAGATCAAATGGGTGCAGGCGAATTATCGCGAGACGCAGCTCACCAATGTGAAGGTTGGCGACGTTGCGGATATCGCCGTGGACGAGTACCCGGGCAAGGTGTTTCACGGCAAGGTGCTCGAAATCGCTCCCGCCAGCGGTTCGCAATTCGCGCTGCTGCCGCCGGACAACGCGACCGGCAATTACACCAAAGTGGTGCAAAGAATCCCTGTGAAAATCGCGCTCGATGATCCGAGCGTTGCCGCTACCCTGCGTCCGGGCCTGTCCGTCATCGCTACCGTGCGCACAAGGCAGTAATTGGAGCGCCCGATGGCTGCTGCCACCTCGGCAATACGTTTACCACCACCAGAACAAATCGCGCATGGCCTCGCGGCGGTAGCGCCCTCGGAACTTTCCAAGAGTCCGTTGCTCGGAATCCTGGGGGTGATCATGGGCGCCGGAATTGTCACGCTCACCGGCCGCATGATTTCGCTCGGCCTTCCGGATCTCAAGGGTCACGTGGGAATCAGCTTCGACGACGGAGCCTGGCTCAGCAGCGCCTACAACATTGCGTTGATGTTCATCGGGCCTTTCACTGTTTTTGTGGGGGCCCTGCTGGGACCGCGGAAAATTCTATTTTACGCTGCGACGATATTTTCGCTGGTCTGTGCTTTCCTTCCACTGATCCACAATTACAGCTTGCTGATTGTGGCGCTCGTCTTGGCCGGCCTCACCTCCGGCACGTTCTATCCCCTTACGCTGACCTTCGCGCTGCGAAATATTCCTCTTCGCTTCCTTCCATTTACGATCGCGCTCTACGCGACGTTCGTGGATGGCGCTGTAAACATCGCCCCATCGCTCTACGGCTGGTATAGAGACCATCTGTCCTGGCACTGGATGTTCTGGAATTCGGCAGTGATTACGCCGCTGATGGCGCTCTGCATCTATTATGGGATACCCGCACCTGCGGCTCCTGAGCATAAAAAATCGGGCGCGCCGCCGAGTTTCGCGGCTTTTCTGTACGGCAGCACTGGATTTGCGATGTTGTATGCCGCGGTCGACCAGGGGGAAAGGCTCGACTGGTGGCGCTCCGGAGTGTTCAACGCGTTGTTCTGCGGTGGCATATTCTTGCTGGTGGCGGCAACGATACGGCGTTTGCGCGGTCCCAATCCTTTGGTGGACATGCCCTATCTCCGCCAGTGGAACACGCTGCTGCTGGGCATCGGACTGTTTTTGTTTCGTTTTTCTCTTGTGGCGACCATCATCTTGATACCCCAGTCGCTCGGAATCCACGGGTTCGAGGCCGATCAAATTGGGCCCGCCGTGATTTGGAGCGCAATTCCTCTGCTTCTCCTCGCTTTTATCGCCGGGTTTCTGCTGTTGTCAGGACTGGACTCGCGTCTGCTCATGGCTTCGGGTTTCGTGTTCATCGCTTTTGCGTGTTATTTAAACGCAGACCTCACCAGCGCCTGGTCCGCTTCCAATTATTACCGCACAGAATTACTCATGGGCCTGGGACAATGCTTCGCGTTTGTGGGCCTGGTCGCGACGATCATCCTGCAGGGCATTTTTTCTGGAGGACTATCGAAGCCGCAGTGGATCCTGACATTTTCTGCGTTCTTCCATGTGGTGCGATTGTTCGGCGGAGAACTCGGCGCAGTGTACATGGGCCACTTCGTCGCGCAGCGAGAAAAGCTCCACTCCAACCTCCTCGGCCTGCACGTGCAGACCGGCAACTGGATCAGCGACGGCAATATCCGGGCGCTCACGGCGGGAGTGTATGCGAAATCCGCGGGCCTGCCAGATGCCGCAGGCCGCGCGGTGGACCTCGTGGGCGGCAGATTGCGCCTGCAAGCCTACACGCTGAGCCTCATCGATGGATTCTACCTGGTGGCTTGGGCGAGCGTCGTCGCGCTGCTGCTCAGCGCCATGCTGCGCAGGTCGCCGCTGAGCTATGGCCGCCTCAGCGAGTTGCAGGAAAAATCGCCCGCGCCTCAGGAGGCGAAATCATGACTAGACGTAACAAGCTACTGGCCACCGGTCTTTTATTCCTGGGCTCGCTTACTTTTGCCCGCGCGCAGGAACAGGCCACGAATACTTCGCGCCACCTCACCCTGACGGAAGCAGTGCAACTCGCGCTGAAGCACAATCACGTGGTGCGTATCGCCGGCTTGCGCGTCCAGGAAATGCAACACGCCAAGGAGAAAGCCAAAAGCGCATACTTTCCCACGATAAAGAACGAGAGCCGCATCTTTACGCTGACGGACACGCAATTCATTCAAATCGCGGCAGGCAGTCTGGGCAGCGTCGCGGGAACTCCGATACCCAACAATTCTGCAATTCTCAATCAGGGCGGTCTGACGGTCGTGACCAGCGGTACGGGGCTGGTGCAGCCGCTCACACCATTGTTCACCAGGGTCAAACCGCAGAACGACGCCGCAAGCGCGGAACTAGGCGCAACACGAGCGGACGCGCAGGAAACGGAAAACGAAGTCGCGCTGAAAGTTCACCAGCTCTACTACCGTGTTCTGATCACGCAGTTGCACTACAGCGCCACCCAGGCCCGAATCAAAGCCGCCGAAGACCTGCAGACCGAGCGTACCCAACAAGTGAAATACGGCAGCGCGCTGGATGAGGACGTGATCGAAAGCCGCGCCCAAGCGCTGCAAGCAAAACAGGAACTGCTGACCACCGAGTTGCAGCTCTCGGACCTGACGATGCAACTGGATGACGTCACCGGCTTGCCGCTGACGACCCAGCTGGAACTCGATCCCAGCGTTCCCGGGGTTCATGATACTTGCGAGCGCGAGGAATGCGTCAAGCTCGCTCTGCAATCGCATCCAGAAATCGTCGCGGCGCGCGAGGAACTGCGAAAAGCCAACGCCGCCGAGCAATTGGCCAAGGCTGACTATGTGCCGGACATCACGGCGTTCGCGCGCTATAGCTACGCGAGCAACGTCCCATTTCTCGCCCATAACTTCGGCACTTTCGGAGCTGAGCTCACCTACGATCTCTTCGACGGCGGCCGCAGGCGCGCGGCAGTGCGCGAGAGCGACGCACAGGTAGCTGAAGCCAAGGAAAATCTCGCGCGCGTCAGCGAAGACGTGGAGCTGCGCCTGCAAGTCGCTTACAACAAACTGCAACGCACGCGGGAGATGGTGCAAGTGTCCGAAGAATTGCACGCGTTGCGCGCGGAATCCAGCCGCGTATACGCGCAACAACTGGAGAAAGGAGCCGCGCTGCAATCGCAGGCGCTGAACGCCGTCGCGCAGGAGTTCGATGCCAAGACCGTGTTGCTCCAGTCGCAGCTCGATTACATCCAGGCGCGCGACGAAGTCACTCAGGCCATGGGCCTGACGCCGCAATAGATGGCAGGTCGCAGTGGCGGCGGTTCCGCGGCCGGCTGCGGGCACAAAAGATGACGCAAGCTCTTCGCATCCCGATTCTGCTTCCGCTGGCGGTTGGCGCAGTCGTCATTTTGTGTACGATTTTCATCCACGCCATGTCCGTCGCCGCGTCGCTGAAAATCGTTCGCCGTGAGCGAAGACTGGGCCGCACCGGCCGGAGCTTCTGGAGCGATTTTCCAGTCGTCGTGATCGCGATGCTGGCTACGCTCGCGGCGCACCTGATTGAGATCGCTTTGTGGGCCGAGGTGTTCGTGCTCTGCGGAGAATTTCCTTATTTTGGCACCGCGTACTATCACTCCGCGGTGAACTACACCACACTGGGTTACGGTGATCTGGTCATGACGCCGCATTGGAGATTCCTGGGACCACTTGAGGCGGCCAACGGCATGCTCCTGTTCGGCGTATCCACGGCCATGGTTTTTGCGCTGATCCAATGGCTGATTGAAGCCAGATTCGGGGACCTCAGGCAATGAGCGGGTACCCGCACTAGACCGTGTTGGAAATTGGCCGCTGAGCGCCTCGGAGGGTTGCATGAACGTACCGGAAAAGGCTTCGCGGCGTGCATCGATCCTGGAACCGAGCGTGGTTGTGCGCGGCGACGGCGTGAGCTTTGCGCAGAAAATTGTTGCCGGCTCGCATCATCTGACCGCGGATGAACCCGCTGCTGCGGGCGGCACAAACTCCGGACCAACGCCTTACGACCTGCTGCTCGCGGCGTTGGGCGCGTGCACTTCCATGACTCTGGGAATGTATGCACGGCGAAAAAATTGGCCGCTCGAGGGCGTGATCGTACGCCTGCGGCATGCGAAGATTCACGCCGAGGATTGCGCCGAGTGCGAAACGAAGGAAGGGATTCTGGATCGTATTGAGCGCGAATTGGAATTGGCAGGTCCGCTGAGCGCCGAGCAACGGTCGAAATTGCTGCAAATCGCGCAAAGATGTCCCGTCCACCGAACGCTGCAATCGCGAATCGAGATCGAGTCCTGGCTGGTGTAAACGAGAATCGCCCGCCACAAGTTGAGCCGCGTGCTTCGCGACGTTGTTCCTCCGTAGCGCGTTCCGCATGCGCTCTCCCGATTGGCGAAGCACCCAAAACGCCGTAAAAACCACCGGTTAGAACGGGTCGCTGGTGATTGTTTTCAATTATTTGCGGCGTTTTTTAATAATGGGCGGATACCGATTAAGATCGGCTGGCCCGCCACGGCGGGTAGACGTTGCATGGAACAGACGATCCCGGATTTGCTGGTGGGACTGACCCGGCGGCCGTTTTCGTTGAGGTGGGCGAGGGCGCGGACGGCGCTGAGCATTTCGGCGCCGGTAAAGTCGCGCTGGTCGATTTCCTCGATAACGTTTCCGAGGGCGGACTGAAGATTGCGGTTGCGCAGAGCGAAAAAATCGAAGGCGTGGGCGTGGCGCTAGATGGTGGTTTCGGACAGGATGCCAAAACAGCGCATGATGGTGTGAGGGCCGCGCCAGTGAAGCAAGGCTTCGGCGATGGATTGGCGCTCCGGATGGCGCCAGGAATCGAATCCGGGGCGCAGGGGGCGGCTGGCTTGGGCGGCGGTGGAGTGGTGGGGATTGGGGCGGGGTCCGGCTGGTTTTCGCGCTCTTGTTCGGCGGCTTGGAGGAGTTCGGCGTAGGTGCGGAATTCGCTGGTGGGATTTTACAGGGTGGTGAGGGCGAAGCGATCGTCGCGAAATCTTCGAAGACGTCTCATCTTTTTTCTCCTGGCCCACGGTAGCATTCATGAAACGAAAATACAGCTGTACGCAAGTACGGGCACGGGACGGGTACGGCAAAAAAAGTGGGTGTACTTTCGTACAGGCGAGGGACGGTGCTGGTACTCACTGGCCGAAATGATTTGCGGGGTGAAGTTCGCTGTGGTCGTTGATGGTGGAGCGTCTAAACCCGCACCCCTCAAAAAGAAGCTGTGAAGAAACATCCTGAGATTCACTCTTGCAAAAAATGGAGCGTGCCGTAAGCTCGCGGCATGAGCCAAGAAAATCCGATCGGCAAACATCCTCTGATTCGCTACGTGAACCGA
>Ga0210394_10001597_pt1 | contig 35284 bp, 33 predicted proteins | sample IncBWC12MmetaG_FD_160121 | JGI IMG/M metagenome (GOLD analysis project Ga0210394, IMG submission 160121) | Forest soil microbial communities from Barre Woods Harvard Forest LTER site, Petersham, Massachusetts, United States - Inc-BW-C-12-M | ecosystem: Environmental > Terrestrial > Soil >... | reverse complement strand
AATCGCCAAATCCGCCGATCTCGAGCGCATTACCAATGGCAGCAATCGGCAATGGCGCGTCACCATCGTGCGCGGCGGCCAGCAGATATCCGTCATGTTCAGCGGATGAGCCAGCGCCCGAAAAAGAGCACGCCGAGTCTATTCACGGCCGCCGGCCTCGAATACGACGCGCCGCGGCCGCTGGCCGACAAGTTGCGGCCCGACCAGCTCGCCGACGTGGTCGGGCAGGATCATCTGCTCGGCGCCGACGGCGCGCTCACCCGCATGCTGGAGACGCGCTCGCTCGGCTCGCTCATTTTTTGGGGCCCGCCCGGCACCGGCAAGACCACGGTGGCGCGGCTCCTGGCGCATGCGACCGAGCTCTACTTCGAGCAGATCTCGGCGATCTTTTCCGGTGTCGCCGACCTCAAGAAAGTGTTCGACGCCGCGCGGCTTCGCCGCGAGACCGGGCAGGGGACGCTCCTTTTCGTCGACGAGATCCACCGCTTCAACCGCGCCCAGCAGGATTCGTTCTTGCCGATCATGGAGGACGGCACCATCGTGCTCGTTGGCGCGACGACGGAGAATCCCTCCTTCGAGCTGATCGCGCCGCTCTTGTCGCGGGCGCGCGTGCTGGTGTTCAGGCCGCTTGACGCGCCGGCCATCGAGAAGCTCCTCGCCCGCGCCGAGACGATCGAAGGCAAGAAGCTGCCGCTCGATGAGGAAGCCCGCGTCTCGCTCCTGCGCATGGCCGACGGCGACGGCCGCGCCGCGCTCACCCTCGCGGAAGAGATCTGGCGCGCCGCCCGCCATGGCGAAACCTTCGATGCCGCCGCCCTGCAGGAAGTCGTGCAGCGCCGCGCCCCGATCTACGACAAGAAGCAGGATGGTCACTACAACCTGATCAGCGCGCTGCACAAATCGGTGCGCGGCTCCGACGCCGACGCGGCGCTCTACTATCTTTGCCGCATGCTCGAAGCCGGCGAGGACCCGCTCTATCTCGCCCGCCGTATCGTGCGCATGGCAGTCGAGGATATCGGGCTCGCCGATCCGCAGGCGCTGGTCGTGGCCAACGCCGCCAAGGACGCTTACGATTTTCTCGGCTCGCCGGAAGGCGAGCTCGCCATCGCCGAGGCGGTGATCTATATCGCCACCGCCCCGAAGTCGAACGCCACTTACCTCGCGTTCGGTGAGGCGATGCGCACGGCGAAGGAAGCCGGCTCGCTCCTGCCGCCCAAGCACATCCTCAACGCCCCGACCAAGCTGATGAAGAACGAGGGCTACGGCGCCGGCTACGAATACGACCACAATGCCGACGACGCGTTCTCCGGCCAGGACTATTTCCCGGAGGCGCTCGGCCGCCGGCAGTTCTACGATCCGCCGGAGCGCGGTTTTGAGCGCGAGATTCGCAAGCGTCTGGACTATTGGGCGAAGCTGCGTAAAGAGCGGAGCGGACCGTGAGAGGCAGCCGCGGTCCGCGGCAACCGGGCGGCGGCAAGCAAATCGCCGGCCCGCGCCATCGGCGGCGCCCGCTCCGTCGTCCCGGGGTGGGGACGGAGCAGGCCGCCAAGGGTGACCGCGGCGCTCGGGCCGCTTCGCCTGAGGCGCGCGTCCGGCGCCCGCCTCAGGGCGAAGGGGAACCGAGCGGCGCGCCGGCCGCGGCACCTGCCGGCGTCCAGAACGTCGCCGTGACGGCGGACGAATCCGGAATGCGCGTCGATCGTTTCCTGGAAAGGCGTTTCCCCGGTCTGAGCTTTTCCCACATCCAGCGCGTCATCCGTAAAGGCGAGGTGCGGGTGAACAGCAAGCGCACGCAGCCGAAGAATCGGCTCGTGGCCGGGCAGACGATTCGGATTCCGCCGCTGCGGCTCGACGCGCCGAAGCCGCGAGCGCCGGGCAGCGAAGCCGACGAAAAGACCCGCGGCTTTCTCAAATCGATCACGCTCTACGAAGACGGCGACGTGCTGGTGCTCAACAAGCCGATCGGGCTCGCGGTGCAGGGCGGTTCCGGCACTACGCGCCACGTCGACGGCATGCTCGACGTGCTGCGCGACGCGCACGGGCAGCGCCCGCGGCTGGTGCATCGGATCGACAAGGACACCGCGGGCTGTCTCCTCGTCGCCAAGACGCGGTTCGCGGCGGCCGCCTTGGCCAAGACCTTCCGCTCCCGTTCGGCGCGGAAGGTTTATTGGGCGCTGGTCGCCGGCGTGCCCAAGGTGCAGCAGGGTCGCATCTCGACCTTCCTCGCCAAGGAGGAGCGCGAAGACGAATCGTTCATGCGCATCGCCCGCCATGGGGACAAGGGCGCCAGTCACGCGGTGACCTATTACGCGGTCGTGGAAATCTCAGGGCCACTCCTCGCCTGGGTCTCGCTCAAGCCGGTGACCGGCCGCACCCATCAGCTGCGCGCGCACATGGCGCATATCGGCCACCCGATCGTCGGCGACCCCAAATATTTTACGCGCGAGAACTGGGAGCTGCCTGGCGGCATGCAGGACAGACTGCATCTCCTCGCCCGGCGCATCGTCGTGCCGCATCCACGTGGCGGCACGATCGACGTCACCGCGCCGCTGCCGCCGCACATGCAGCAATCGTGGAATCTCCTCGGCCTCGACGCCAAGCGCTACGACCCGATCGTCGAGGCGCCGGAGGAGTAATTCTTTCCGCTCATTCCCGCGAAAGCGGCAATCCAGACGGGCCACAAGTACGAACTGGGTCCCCGCTTCCGCGGGACGAGCGGCTGACATCGTTCGCTTGACAGGCAACTAAAAGGTTGCATATTGTGGTCATGGATGCAATATTCAAGGCGCTGGCCGATGCGAGCAGGCGAGAGCTGCTCGACCGGCTGCGCGCCGAGAACGGCCAAACGCTCGGCGAACTGTGCGCGCGCCTCGACATGACGCGGCAGGCGGTGAGCAAGCATCTGGCGATTCTGCAAGACGCCAATCTCGTCGCCACCGTGCGGCGAGGGAGGGAGAAGCTGCACTACCTCAATCCGGTGCCGATCCACGAGATCGGCGAGCGTTGGATCGGGAAATTCGAACGCCATCGCCTGCAGGCGCTGAGCGACATGAAGCGAGCGTTGGAGACGCGTGATGACTGACAAGCCGAAATTCGTCTATGTGACTTATATCGCAGCCGCGCCGGAGAAGGTGTGGGAAGCCCTTACCAAGCCCGGCATCAGCGAAAAATACTGGTTCGGCTATCGCGTCGCCGCCGACGGCAACCCGGGCGATTTGATGACCGCGACGAGTCCGGCCGGCAAGCTCTCGCACCGCGATCCCATCATCGAAAGCGATCCGCCGCGGCGGCTCGTTTACGGATGGAAGCCGCTCGAGAAAGACAAACCCGACGAAAGACCCTCCCGTGTGACCTTTGAGCTCAAGTCATTCAAAGGCCAGACCCGGCTCACGGTGATCCACGACGAATTCGACGAAGGCAGCAAGATCTTCGAAATGATCAGCAAGGGCTGGCCGGCCGTGCTCTCCAGCCTGAAGAGCTTCCTGGAAACCGGTCACGCGCTCGAGCCGTCGTGGAGCGAGGAGGATCGAAAGCGGGTAGCGGACGCCGAGGCGCGCGCATGATCGAGCCTGCGAAGTTCAAGCCGAAGACCGTCTACGTGATCTACATCGCGTCGACGCCGGAGCAGGTCTGGCAGGCGCTGACCTCGTCAGAATTCACCCGCCAATATTTTTGGGAGCGCAGCGTCGAGCTTGAGCCGAAGCTCGGCGGCGCCTTCGTGCTGCGCCTGCCGGACGGCCGGATCAACGTCAAGGGCAAGGTCATCGCGTACGACCCGCCGCGTAAGCTGTCGGTAAGCTGGCAGGTCGAGTGGCCCGAGGAGTTTCGCAAGCTGCCCGAATGTCTGGTGACTTACGAGCTGGCGCAGGCGGGCGAGGCGGTACGCCTGACGATGACGGAATCGCACTCCTGGGACGTCCCGGACGCAATCCTGGCCGGCGGCCGCATCGGTTGGCCGGCGATCCTGTCGAGCTTGAAAAGCCTGCTCGAGGCAGGCCGCCCGCTCGCGATTGCGATGGAGCCGCCGAAAGAGATGATCGAGGCGATCAAGCGGCTGCGCTGATCAGCGCAGCGCCCCGTTGATCCGGTCGAGCATCGCTGAGCCGGGGCACAGTTCCTTCTCGCCAAGCGCATTGAGCGGCTTGGCGACGGTGTTGAGATGGCCGTGCAGATCCTCCGCCTCGGCCGCGACATAGAGAAGGCCGGTGACGATCTGCCCATTGGCGGCGTGGTGCTGCAGGAAGCTCATGGCGGCGAGCCGGTCGTGCACGTCGTAGTCCGAATCGAGCTTGCGCAGCGTGACCGTCGTACCGTCATGCTGCTCGACCGTCTCGACGCTGCCCGGCGCGTAATCGACGTTGATCGGCGCCCGGCCGGTGATGAAGTCGAGCCGGTTGACCGCCTCGTTGTGCTCGCGCACGTAATCGAAGCTCTTGGTCGAGCCGGCGTGGTTGTTGAAGGCGACGCAGGGCGAGATCACGTCGATGAACGCGGCGCCCTGGTGTTCGATCGCGGCCTTGATGATCGGCACCAGCTGTTGCTTGTCGCCGGAGAACGAACGCGCCACGAAGCTGGCGCCAAGCTGCAAGGCGAGGCCGACTATGTCGACGGCGTTGTCGTTGTTGGTGAGGCCGCGCTTCGATTTCGAGCCGCGGTCGGCCGTGGCGGAGAACTGGCCCTTGGTCAGGCCGTACACGCCGTTGTTTTCGACGACATAGACCATGTTGACGCCGCGCCGCATGATGTGGGCGAACTGGCCGAGCCCGATCGAGGCCGAGTCGCCGTCGCCCGATACGCCGAGATAGATCAGGTCGCGGTTGGCGAGATTGGCGCCGGTGAGCACCGAAGGCATGCGGCCATGGACCGAATTGAAGCCGTGCGAGGCATTGAGGAAATAGTCCGAGGTCTTCGACGAGCAGCCGATGCCGGAGATCTTCGCCACGCGATGCGGCTCGATCGAGAGCTCGAAGCAGGCCTCGATGATCGAGGCGGTGATCGAGTCGTGGCCGCAGCCCGCGCACAGCGTCGAGATCTTTCCCTCGTAGTCGCGGCGGGTGTAGCCGAGACTGTTCTTCGGCAATTCGGGATGATGGAATTTCGGCTTCACGACGTAGGTCATGTGGTTGAATATACTCGATGTTGTTGGGAATTTCCAGCGCTCGAAATGCGGCTTGGCGGGGTAATGCACAATCTCGGCTCGGCGTGACGGGAACGCCTCGGGACCGGCGATGCCATCGACTCCCACCATTGCGTCCGATACGTTCCGACACGCAACAATGGGGCCGGCGCCCCGGGTTTTCCAATGAATCCCGCGTTGATTGTCAGACACGGCCGCAATCTCGTCTCGGCGATGGAGATTAACGCTAATCGGCTTATCGGCCGCGAGATGGTGCCGATGCGGACCGACACGCTGGCAATCGAGCCTACCAGCGCCTGCAATCTCAAATGCCGCTTCTGCGCGTATGAGAAGAAGGAGTCGCCGAAGCTCTCGATGAAGAACGATCGGTTCGCCGATTATATCGGGCAGGCGCTCGCGCTGGGGTACCGGCGCTTCCATCTCACGCCGAACACCGGCGACATCTTCATGGACCGCCGCATCTTCGACAAGCTCCGCTTCCTGGAAGAGCAGCCGGGCGTCGAGGAATACCAGTTCTACACCAACTTCACGATCTTGGACGCCGCCGACATCGCCCGCCTGGTAAAGCTCAAGAAGCTCAAGTTCATGGTCATCAGCATCTATGGCCATGACCGCGAGAGTTTCGTGAAAATCGCCAAAGCGACCAACAAAGTCTATCAGCGTTTGTTGACGAATCTGGAGACGTTGCTTCCGCTCCTCGACCAGCGCACCGGCGTTCTCGGCATCGCGATCCGCTCAACGCGCGACATGCCGCGCACTCCGGAAACCGATCTCCTGAAATTGCTTGAGCGCTACAAAGCGGCCGGCATCTCGGTCAAGCCTTCGCAGCTCTATCACAGCTGGGGCGGCAAGATCACAGCGGACGATTTGCAGGGGCTCGCAATCGACGTCATGGATTCGAGCAAGATCTACAAGAACGGCGCTTGCTCGCTCCTCTTCACCGGCGTGCAGATCATGGCGACCGGGCTCGTGCATGGCTGCGCGTGCGTCGATGTCGATGCCTCGCTCAAGATCGGCGATCTGAACGAGCAGCCGCTGGGCGAAATCCTCTCGACGAGAAACCCACTCTATATGGCGCTGATCGAGGAGCAGCAGCGCGGGCTGTTCCGTCCCGTCTGCCGAGACTGCGGCTTCTACAAGAGCATCTACCACAGCCGGTCGGAGGACCGCAGGGAATCGATCCCGATCCGCTCCATCGCCGAGTTCAAGACCGTGCTCGACGCCAAATCCGCGGCCGCGGCCGTGTGACCGGCGCGGCGTTCTTTCTCGCGCTGCGGCCGCCGGACGAGAGCGCGAACTCAGGCTTGGCTACGACACTACCTTGCCCTTGCGCAGCGGCGTCACCTTCAGCGCGTCGAGGTGATCGGCGACTGCGCGGGCGATGAAACGCGCGGTGATCGGCGTGCCGTCATAGTGCAGGATCGGCACCAGCCGCACCGGATCGATGCTGCATTCGTTGACGATGAGCGAGCGCAACTGCGAGTCGCGGTTCTGCTCCACCACGAACACGAAATCGTGCTCGCCGATGAAGCTGGTCACGCTGGAATGGAACGGGAAGGCGCGCACCCGCAGCCGGTCGAGCACGTGGCCGCCGGCCTCGAGGAGCGCAATCGCTTCGTCCATCGCCGGCGAGGTCGAGCCGAAATAGATGACGCCGTATTTCGTCGGCTTCTCTGAGTTCGCCTGCAGCGGCCGCGGCACCATGTCCTTGGCGGTCTCGAACTTGCGCAACAGCCGCTGCATGTTGTCGGCGTAGGCCGGGCCTTCCTCGGTGTAGCGCGCATAGCGGTCGCGCGAGGTGCCGCGGGTGAAGAACGCCCCCTTGGTCGGATGCGTCCCGGGAAGCGTGCGGTAGGGAATGCCGTCGCCGTCGACGTCGAGATAGCGGCCGAACTCCTTGCCGGCCTCGAGCATGGCGGCGGTCATCACCTTGCCGCGGTCGAATTTGCGGCTGTCGTCCCAGGTCAGCGGGCGGCTGAGGCGGTGGTTCATGCCGATGTCGAGATCGAGCATCACGAAAACCGGCGTTTGCAGGCGGTCGGCCAGGTCGAAGGCCGCGGCGGCGAATTCGAACGCCTCCGCCGGGTCCTCGGGGAACAGAAGCACGTGCTTGGTGTCGCCATGGGAGGCGTAGGCGGCGGAGATGATGTCGGTTTGCTGCGTGCGCGTCGGCATGCCGGTCGAAGGCCCGGCGCGCTGCACATCGAAGATCACCGCCGGGATTTCGGCGAAATAAGCGAGGCCGACGAATTCCTGCATCAAGGAAATTCCCGGCCCGGAGGTGGCGGTGAAGGCGCGGGCGCCGTTCCAGGCGGCGCCGATGACGATGCCGATCGAGGCGAGCTCGTCCTCCGCCTGGATAATGGCGAATTTGTTCTTCTTGGTGCCCTGGTCGACGCGCAGGCGGTTGCAGTGGCTGGTGAACGCATCGGCCAGCGAGGAGGACGGCGTGATCGGGTACCAGGCGCAGACAGTGGCGCCGCCATAGACCGCGCCCAGCGCGGCGGCCGAGTTACCCTCGATGAAGATGCGGTCGCCGACGGCGTTGGCGCGCTTCAATCGCAGGCCGATCGGGTGTTCGACATTCATCATCACCCAGTCGCGGCCGAGATGCAGCGCGTGCTTGTTGGCGTCGAACAGCTTCTCCTTGCCCTTGTACTGCTCGGCGATGAGCCGCTCCATCTCGCCGACGTCCATATCGAGCAGGGCTGCCAGCGCGCCGATATAGATGATGTTCTTGAACAATTGACGCTGGCGCGGATCGGTATATTCGCGATTGCTGATGGCGGTGAGCGGCACGCCAATAACGGTGACATCGTCGCGGAATTTCGACTTCGGCAGCGGCTTCGTCGAATCGTAGAACAGATAGCCGCCCGGGTCGATGCCGGCGACGTCCTGGTCCCAGGTCTGCGGGTTCATGGCGACCATCAAGTCGGTGCCGCCGCGCGCGCCCAGATGGCCGGCTTCGGAAATACGCACCTCGTACCAGGTCGGCAGGCCCTGGATGTTGGAGGGGAAAATATTGCGCGGAGCGACCGGGATGCCCATGCGCAGCACCGAACGGGCGAATAGTTCGTTGGCGCTCGCCGATCCCGATCCATTGACGTTAGCGAAGCGGATAACGAAGTCGTTTACGCTTTCGATCGGCATGCCTGTTCCGCGTGAGTCATATCGATGAGGTATTTTTGCATGTCCCACGCGCCGGTGGGGCAGCGTTCGGCGCACAGCCCGCAATGCAGGCAAACGTCTTCGTCCTTGACCATGACGCGGCCGGTCTTGAGGCTGTTGCCGATATAGAGATCCTGGCTGAGGTTGTTCGCCGGCGCTTGCAGGCGCGAACGCAGATCGGCTTCCTCGCCGTTCTCGGTGAAGGTGATGCAGTCCATCGGGCAGATATCGACGCAGGCGTCGCATTCGATGCAAAGCTGACCGGTGAATACGGTCTGCACGTCGCAATTGAGGCAGCGCTCGGCCTCCTTCAGCGCCATCTCCAAATCATAGCCGAGCTCGACCTCGGCCTTGATGTCGCGCAGCGCAACCACCTTCTCGCGATGCGGCACCCGGTAACGCTTGTCGAGCGTGATCTCGTTGTCATAGCTCCACTCGTGAATGCCCATCTTCTGGCTGGTGATCGCGAGCTGGGGCGCCGGGCGGACGTTCACGTCTTCGCCGCGGCAGAACCGATCGATCGATATCGCCGCTTCGTGCCCATGCGCGACCGCCCAGATGATGTTCTTCGGCCCGAAGGCGGCGTCGCCGCCGAAGAAGACCTTCGGGTGGGTGGAGGCCATGGTCTTGGGATCGACCTTGGGCATGTTCCACTGGTCGAATTCGATGCCGCTATCGCGCTCGATCCAGGGGAAGGCGTTCTCCTGGCCGACGGCGACCAAAACGTCATCACAGACAAAATGCTGGTCCGGTTCGCCGGCCGGCACCAGGTCGCGGCGGCCCTTGGCGTCGCGCACCGCCTTGACCTTCTGGAAGGTCACGCCGGTGAGCTTGCCGTTGTCGTGGGTGAATTCCGTCGGCACCAGATAATTGAAGATCGGAATATCCTCGTGGATCGCGTCCTCCTTCTCCCAGGGTGACGCCTTCATCTCCTCGAAGCCGGAGCGCACGATGACCTTCACGTCCTCGCCGCCGAGCCGGCGCGAGGAGCGGCAGCAATCCATGGCGGTGTTGCCGCCGCCGAGTACGATCACCCGCTTGCCGATTTTGTTGATGTGCCCGAACGAGACGTTGGCAAGCCAGTCGATGCCGATGTGAATGTTCTTGGCCGCTTCCTTGCGGCCGGGGATGTCGAGATCGCGGCCGCGCGGGGCGCCGCAGCCGACGAACACCGCGTCGAAATTCTCCGCGAGCAACGCCTTCATGCTGTCGATGCGCCGGCCGCCGACGAATTCGACGCCGAGATTGAGGACGTAGTCGCATTCCTCGTCGATCACGCTTTCCGGCAGGCGGAATTTGGGGATCTGCGTGCGCATCATGCCGCCGGATCGCGAGTCCTGATCGAACACCACGCACGCATAGCCGATCGGCACGAGGTCGCGCGCCACGGCGAGCGAGGCTGGGCCGCCGCCCACGAGCGCGATCCGTTTGCCGTTCTTCTTTTCCGGCGCCTTGGGCAGGCGGGCGCTGATGTCGTCCTTGAAGTCGGCGGCGACGCGTTTGAGCCGGCAAATCGCGACCGGCTCCTTCTCGACCCGGCCGCGCCGGCAGGCCGGCTCACACGGCCGGTCGCAGGTGCGCCCGAGGATGCCCGGGAAGACATTTGATTCCCAATTGAGCATGTAGGCGTCGGTGTAGCGGCCCGCCGCGATCAAACGGATGTATTCGGGAACCGGCGTGTGCGCCGGGCAAGCCCACTGACAATCCACGACCTTGTGGAAGTAGTCCGGGACCGAAATGTCGGTAGGTTTCATCGACTCCTCTTGCACGCAGCATCTCGCCGATTTGCGTTGGCGAATAGACACGCTGCTGCCCGGATCCGGTCTCCCCGCGGCGTGGCTCCGTCGTCCGAATCCGGCGGCGGATAGTAGTCGAGCAAGGCGCGGATTTCCACCGCTTCACCTTGTCGTAACAACGTTTTGTCGCTGGCGGCCCGTGACAAAAAGCGCAAGCGGCGCAGCCGAAATTCGCACCTTTTTACCGGTCGTGCGCGGGTGCCCTTTTGTTAACGTAAATCATTGAATATATTGTCCATTTTGTGTCGGCTAGAAACGAACAATGACCGCGCGCAGGGAAGGCGCTGGCGGCCTTTCTGCTCTGCGCTATGGTCTAAGGTCTTATGCGCGATCAGCCGCAAAATGCCCCGCCAGGGAACGCCACCGAGGCGGCGCGGCGCGCCGCGCGGCCGATCCCGCGCCGCCGCTTCTACGCCAAGGCCACGACTGTGCGTGTCAGTGCGGGCTATGCCGTTGCGCTCGACGGCAAGCCGGTGCACACGCCGGCGGGCCACGCGCTCGCCGCGCCGACGCTGGGCTTGGCGCAGGCCATCGCCGCCGAGTGGGAGGCACAAGGCGAAACCATCGACCCCGCCAAAATGCCGCGGACGCGCTTGGCCAACACCATCATCGATGGCGTGCGCGTCAGGCCCGGCCCGGTTGCTGCCGAGATCGAGAGATATCTCGCCTCCGACCTGGTCTGCTATCGCGCCGGCGAGCCGCAGGGCCTGCGCGAACGGCAGGCGGCGCACTGGGATCCGATCCTGGCCTGGGCGCGCGAGGTGCTCGGCGCACGCTTTAGTTTGGGCGAGGGCGTGGTGCATGTCGCTCAGCCCGAGGCGGCACTCGCCGCCGCGCGGGCCGGGATCCCCACCGATCCGTGGCGTCTTGGCGCCTTGCATGCGCTGACGACGCTCACCGGCTCGGCGCTCATGGCGCTTGCTCTCGCGCGCGGTGGGCTGTCGGCCGATGCCGCGTGGCAGGCTGCTCATGTCGACGAGGACTGGAACATGGAGCAATGGGGCCAGGACGATCTAGCGCTTGAGCGGCGGGCATTCCGGCATGCCGAGTTCTTGGCGGCAGCAGCAGTGCTGTCGGAATGCGGCCCGGGGCTGAGCGAAGCGGAACCCGGGAACTCGGGCGACCCAGCGCCTACCCGCCGGTGACGCTCATATGCCGCGCCAGCGCCGGCCGCTGGTGGCGGCGGTCGATGATGAAATCATGACCCTTGGGCTTGCGCGAAATCGCTTCGTCGACGGCGGCGAACAGGAGGTCGTTGCCCTCGGAGGCGCGTAATGGCTTGCGCAAATCGGCCGCGTCCTCCTGGCCGAGGCACATATACAGCGTGCCGGTACAGGTGACGCGTACGCGATTGCAGGATTCGCAGAAATTGTGGGTGAGCGGCGTGATGAAGCCGAGCCGGCCGCCGGTCTCGGCGACGCGTACATAGCGGGCCGGGCCGCCGGTGCGGTAATCGAGGTCGTCGAGCCGGTAGCGCTCGGACAGGCGCGCGCGCACCAGCGAGAGCGGCAGATATTGGTCGAGGCGGCCTTCGCCGATCTCGCCGAGCGGCATCACTTCGATCAGCGTGAGATCCATGCCGCGTCCGTGCGCCCATTCGATCAGCCGCGGAAACTCGTCTTCATTCACGCCCTTGAGCGCGACCGCGTTGATCTTGATCTTGAGGCCGGCGGCCTGCGCGGCGTCGATCCCGGCGAGCACGTCGGGCAAAGAGCCCCACCGGGTGATGGCGCGGAATTTGTCGGCGTCGAGCGTATCGAGCGAGACGTTGATGCGCCGCAGGCCGTGCGCCTTGAGCTCCTCGGCATATTTGGCGAGCTGCGATCCGTTGGTGGTCAGCGTGAGCTCGTCGAGATGGCCGGAGGCTAGATGGCGCGAGAGCGACGCGAACAACGTCATGATGCCGCGGCGCACCAGCGGCTCGCCGCCGGTCAGCCGCAGCTTGCGTACGCCGCGCGCCACGAACGCCGAGCACAGGCGGTCAAGCTCTTCCAAGGTCAGGAGATCGGCCTTGGGCAGGAAGCTCATGTGTTCCGCCATGCAATAGACACAGCGGAAGTCGCAGCGGTCAGTGACGGAGACGCGCAGATAGCTGATGGCGCGGCCGAACGGGTCGACCAGAGGCGGGCGCCCGGAGGCACCGTCAAGGTATTGAATTGACACGTTTTCCACGTCCACGCTGTCCGTCGGCAGGCGTTTCGGTGACCGCGGCTCCATATGAGCCAAAGGCAGCTTATCGGACATATAAGCTTAAATAGTCAGCCTTTGTGCCCGATAAAGTGCTGATCGTCCATAATATTTTTGACCCGTCCGAGATCGTCTATGGCCGCCGGCAATTCCGCAAAAGAACCGATGACCCGGTCCGGGTGGAGCGACGCAATCGGGACATCGGTGTAGCCGAAATCGACCGCGATCACCGGCACACCCGCGGCGCGGGCGGTGCGAATGTCGGTCACGGAATCGCCGATCATGATCGCCCGCTTCGGCTCGCCGCCGGCGCGCTCCACGGTCAGCCGAAACATCCTTGGGTCGGGCTTCTGCACGCCGAAAGTGTCCTGGCCGCAGATCGCGGCAAAGCGCTGGGTCAGATGCAGCGCCTCGAGGAGGCGCCTCGACAGCCATTCGAGCTTGTTGGTGCACACCGCCAGCCGAAAACCCTGCTCGGTCAGCTGGTCGAGCGCCGCTTCGAGGTGCGGGAACGCACGCGAGCGGTCGGCAAGGTGCTCGGCGTAGTACGCCACGAATGCTTCGTACAAACGATCGACGTCGGCTGGCGCGCATTGGCGTCCTTCCCTCGCCAGCGCGTTTTCGATCATGCCCCTCGCTCCTCCACCGATCAGGGGCCGCGCGGTCTCGAAGGGAACGACCGACAGCCCCCGCTGCGCGAGGGTGTGGTTGAGCGTATCGATGAGGTCGGGGGCGGTATCGACCAGCGTGCCGTCGAGATCGAAGACGATGGTGAGCATGCTCCCGCCTAACCAGGGATCGTCAGCGATGCAAGGTGGGCGCGGCCGTTCCGCCGCGGGTGCGCACCCCCCTAGGATCGGCGCCGGAAGGCGGCTAGAGAGCGGCCATGGACGTCGAGGCTCAGAAGTGTGCCGCTGCCGCCCGCGCTCTCGGTTTCGTGCGGCCGGGCATGTGCGTCGGGCTCGGCAGCGGCACGACCGCCAAGCATTTTGTCGATTTGCTCGGCGAGCGGGTGCGCGCGGGCCTCGATATCGTCGCCGTTCCGACCTCCGAAGCGACACGCGCGCAGGCAGACCGGCTCGGTATTCCACTCACGACGCTCGAGGAGACGCCCGAGCTCGATCTGACTATCGACGGGGCAGACGAGATCGCGCCCGACTTGACGTTGATTAAGGGCGGCGGCGGCGCGCTGCTGCGCGAGAAAATCGTCGCCGCGGCCTCGGCGCGGATGATTGTGATCGCCGACGAATCGAAGTGGGTGTCGATATTGGGGAGCTTTCCGCTGCCGATCGAGATCGCCCCGTTCGGCGCCAGATCGACCCATCGTGCGGTCGAGGAGGCCGTGGCGGAAGCCGGCTGTCCGGGAACGGCGGCGTTGCGCCAGCGGCCGGATGGCCAGCCTCTCGTCACCGATGGCGGCCACTGGCTCCTCGACGCGCGTTTGCAGCGCATCCCCGAGCCGCGTGAACTGGCGGCGCAGCTCTGCAGGGTGCCGGGCGTGCTGGAGCACGGCTTGTTCATCGGCCTGGCGCAGACTGCTATCCTTGCCGGCCCGGACGGCCTGCGCCTCGTCGAGCGCCGCTGAACGCAGTTCACGGGAGCACGAGCTTCGCCATGTCAGGTCATGACGTCGATCTTTTCGTCATCGGGGGCGGCTCGGGGGGCGTGCGCGCCTCGCGCATCGCCGCCCAGCATGGCGCGCGCGTGATGCTTGCGGAGGAATATCGCGTCGGCGGCACCTGCGTCATCCGCGGCTGCGTGCCGAAGAAGCTTCTGGTCTATGCCTCGCGTTTCCGCGCCGAATTCGAGGACGCCGTCGGCTTCGGCTGGACGCCGCCGCACGCGACATTCGACTGGCCGACGCTGATCGCCAACAAGGATAAGGAGATCGCGCGGTTGGAAGCGGCCTACACCGCGACGCTGGAGAAAGCCGGCGTGACCGTCGTCAAAAGCCGCGCCGCGCTCGCCGACGCCCACACGGTGCAATTGGCCAATGGCGAGCACGTGCGTGCGGCCTATGTCCTGGTCGCCACCGGCGGCGCGCCGACCTATGGCGATCCGATCCCCGGAGTCGAGCACGCGATCTCGTCGAACGAGGCGTTCCATCTGCCGCAATTGCCGACCCATGTGGTGATCCAGGGCGGCGGCTACATCGCCGTCGAGTTCGCCGGTATTTTTGCCGGCCTCGGTTCGCGCGTCACCCTCGTCTATCGCGGCGAAAACATCTTGCGCGGCTTCGACGACGATGTGCGTCAGCATCTGCGCATGGACATGGAACGGCACGGCATCAAGGTTCTGACCGGCTGCAAGATCGCGGCGATCGAGCGGAGCGGCTCGCGCTTCTCGGCGCGGCTTTCCGGCGGCAATCAGCTCACCGCCGACTGCGTCATGTTCGCCACCGGCCGGCGACCGAACGTGGCGGGGATCGGGCTGAAGGAGGCCGGCGTCGACATCGGCAAGAATGGCGGCCTCGCCGTCGATGAGTATTCGCGCACCAGCGTCGCCCATATCTACGGCATCGGCGACGTGACCAACCGCATCAATCTTACGCCGGTCGCCATTCGCGAGGGCGCCGCCTTCGCCGACACGGTGTTCGGCGGCAAGCCTACCGCGGTCGACCACGCCAATGTGCCGACCGCCGTGTTCTCCGATCCGGAGGTCGGCGCCGTCGGGCTTACCGAGGCGCAGGCGCGCGCGCGCCTCGCGCAGACCGATGTCTATAAGGCGATGTTCAAGCCGCTCAAGGCGACCTTGTCTGGCCGCGACACCACCGTGTTGGTCAAACTCGTCGTCGACGGGCTGACCGATCGCGTCGTCGGCTGCCATATCGTCGGCGAGGGTGCCGCAGAGATGATCCAGGTCGCCACCATCGCTGTCAAAATGGGGGCCACCAAGGCCGACTTCGACGCCGCCATGGCGCTGCATCCGACCACCGCCGAGGAACTGGTGACGATGCGGCAGAAGAGCGCCAGCTACGCGCGCGAAGCCGCGGAATAGGCGGAAGATCGTCGGACTGTCGCGTCGTTTGGCCGGCGTGTATAAGACCGCCGACGAAGGCCGCGAGGCTTACAAGGCCTTGCGGGCACGGAGAAAGCCATGTCCACGCGGACGAGCGCGGCGAAATGGAGCCCGGATTCCTGGCGGGCAAAGCCGGCCGCGCAAATGCCGGAATATCCCGACGCCAGGGCGCTCGCCGACGCCGAGGCGCAGCTCGCGAGCTTTCCGCCGCTGGTTTTTGCAGGCGAGGCACGCAACCTCAAACGCGCGCTAGGGCAGGTTACCGCCGGCCAGGCGTTCCTTCTTCAGGGCGGCGATTGCGCGGAGAGCTTTGCCGAGCATGGCGCCAACAACATCCGCGATTTCTTCCGCCTGTTCCTGCAGATGGCGGTGGTGCTGACCTATGCGGCGGCCTCCCCGGTGGTGAAGGTTGGCCGCGTCGCCGGCCAGTTCGCCAAGCCGCGCTCTTCGCCGACGGAAAAGCACGACGGCGTCGAGCTTCCGGTCTATCGCGGCGACATCATCAACGGCACTGATTTCACGCCGGCGGCGCGCACGCCGGATCCGCGCCGGCAGCTCGAGGCGTACCGGCAATCGGCGGCGACCTTGAACCTGTTGCGCGCCTTCGCCACCGGCGGCTACGCCAATCTGTCGAACGCGCATCAATGGATGCTGTCCTTCGTCAAGGACTCACCGCAATCGAAGCGTTATCAGGAGCTCGCCGGGCATCTCACCGAGGCGCTCGATTTCATTCGCGCCTGCGGCATCGATCCGGAGGTGCATCCGGAGATGCGCACGACCGATTTCTTCACCAGTCACGAGGCGCTGCTTTTAGGCTACGAGCAGGCCTTCACGCGCGTCGATTCGACGACCGGCGATTGGTACTGCACCAGCGGTCATATGCTGTGGGTCGGCGACCGCACCCGGCAGCTCGATCACGCGCATGTCGAGTTCTGCCGCGGCATCAAGAATCCGCTCGGCCTGAAGACCGGGCCGTCGCAGAAGCCGGACGAGCTGTTGCGGCTGATCGATATTCTCGATCCGGACAATGAGCCGGGCCGCCTCACTTTGATCTGCCGGATGGGCGCCGACCGGGTCGCCGAGCAGTTGCCGCCGATCGTGCGCGCGGTCAAACGCGAGGGTCGCAACGTGGTGTGGTCGTGCGATCCGATGCACGGCAATACCATCACCTCGGTGACCGGCTACAAGACCCGCCCCTTCGATCAGATCCTCAAGGAGGTGGGCGCGTTTTTTCAAGTTCATGCCGCCGAAGGCACCTATGCCGGCGGCGTGCATCTGGAGATGACCGGCCAGAACGTCACCGAATGCACCGGCGGTGCGCGCGCGATCAGCGAGGAGGATCTCAACGATCGCTATCACACCGTGTGCGATCCACGGCTCAACGCCGAGCAGTCGCTCGACCTCGCTTTCCTCCTCGCCGATTTGCTCAAGTCGAAGCGCGACGGCAAGGCGAAGCCGCTGCCGGCCGTCGCCGGGTTGTGACGGAAGGAACAAACGAGTTCGTTGTTCTCATCCGATCCCCGAGGATGGCATCGGGATGGGTTACCAGTCGCGCCGGCGACGCCGTTGCCCGAGACGCTCAACCAGAAAACCGGGTTCCACTTTTCGGGTTCATGCTCTAGACCATCGCCATGAACGAGCGTCCGGCCGACAAGCTGGCCATTGCCGTGGCGCAGCTCAACCCGATCGTCGGCGATGTTTCCGGCAATCTCGAGCGGGCCCGCAAGGCGCGCGCGCAAGCCGCCGGCGACCGCGCCGACGTCGTTGCCTTTCCCGAGCTCTTCATCGCCGGCTATCCGCCCGAAGACCTGGTGCTCAAGCCGGCCTTCCAGGCGGCGTGCCGGTCCGCCGTCGAGACGCTGGCGCGGGAGACCGACGATGGCGGCCCCGCAATCCTCATCGGCACGCCCTGGGTCGAGGACGGCAAGCTCTACAATGCCTATGCGCTTCTGACCGGCGGCCGCATCGAGGCGATCCGTTACAAGGTGGATCTGCCGAATTACGGCGTATTCGACGAGAAACGGCTGTTTGTCCCCGGGCCGGCGCCGGGCCCGATCACGATCAAGGGCGTCCGCGTCGGCATCCCGATCTGCGAGGACATCTGGGGACCCGACGTGGTCGAGTGCGTGACCGAGACCGGGGGCGAGATCCTGCTGGTGCCGAACGGCTCGCCCTATTGGCGCGGCAAGTCGGACGACCGGCTCAACATTGCGGTCAATCGGGTCGTCGAGTCCGGCCTGCCGCTCGTCTACCTCAACATGGTCGGCGGCCAGGACGAGCTCGTCTTCGACGGCGTGACTTTCGCATTGAACGCCGATCGCTCGGTCGCATTCCAGCTTCCGGCCTTCCGTGAAACGGTGGTGACCACGCATTGGTCGCGAACGCAGGGCGTCTGGCGCTGCACGCAGGGCCCCATCGCCGCGGCCGAGGAACCGGACCAGGCCGACTATACCGCCTGCATGGTCGGGCTGCGCGACTATGTCGAGAAGAACGGCTTCAAGGGCGTCGTGCTCGGCCTTTCCGGCGGCATCGATTCGGCGCTGGTCGCGGCGCTCGCGACCGACGCGCTCGGCGCCGCTCGCGTACGCTGCGTGATGCTGCCGTTCCGCTTCACCTCGCAGGTCTCGCTCGACGATGCGGCGGCGATCGTCAGAGCGCTCGGCGTCAAATACGACGTGGTACCGATCGAGAGCGCGGTCGGCGGGCTCGAAGCGGCTCTGGCGGGCATCTTTGCCGGCGCGCCGCGCGACGTCACCGAAGAAAATCTGCAGGCGCGCGCCCGCGGCACCATCCTGATGGCGATCTCCAACAAATTCGGCCTGATGGTGGTGACGACCGGCAACAAGTCGGAAATGTCGGTCGGCTATGCCACGCTCTACGGCGACATGAATGGCGGCTTCAATCCGATCAAAGATCTCTACAAGACCGAGGTCTTTCGTCTGGCGCGGCTGCGCAATCGCTGGAAGCCGGAAGGCGCGCTCGGCCCGTCCGGGGCGATCATTCCCGAGAACGTGCTGACGCGCGCGCCGAGCGCCGAACTGCGCGAAAACCAGACCGATCAGGACACGCTGCCACCCTACGACGTGCTCGATCAGATTCTCGAGCGGCTGGTCGAGCGCGAGGAGCCGCTGGCGACGATCATCGCCGCCGGGTTCGACCGTGACACGGTGATCAAGGTCGAGCGCATGCTCGGCCTTGCCGAATACAAACGCCGGCAGGCGGCGCCGGGCGTGAAAGTCACGCTGAAGAATTTTGGCCGCGACCGGCGCTATCCGATCGTCAACCGGTTTCGCGATCCGGGCACCGCGCTTCCCGAGCCCGATCGCGCGGTGGCGAAGAACGCCGCCACCGCCAAGGCCGGAGCCGCGGATTTCTGATTATTGTTGCTGGGTCGGCGCCGGCGCCGCCGCCGAAGGCTTGCTGCCGGCCACGAAGGGCGGTCCGACGGTGCGTACCGGCCGCTTTCTGGAATCGCCGTCGCCGGTGTTCGCAATCGGCGTCGTGGAGCCGGCCTTTGCGTCCGGCGGCGTCGCGGAGTTGGCCTTTGCGTCCGTCGGCGTTGCGCCGCCTTTGACCGGTTTTCCCTGCGGCGCTTGCGAGAGCGCTTTCGCCTTCTCGTCGGTCACGACGATGTCGCCGCTTTCGAGCGTGGTCGCGTCATCGGCGTTCTTGAGTGCGTCGGCCCAGGTCTGGCCCGGCCGGCGGCACGAGCAGCCCGGCGTGACTTCGTGTCGATACCGGAACGCGTTCGGCAGCTCGGTGTAGGCCTGGCCGCTGGCGACCGAAACGGCTTGGTTGATGTCCTCGCCCGGATTGCGAAAGCTGTAGAGCGCGGCTTCGGTCGCGGGGCACAGCCGCTGGCAGGAGCGCTGGTCGTCGGTGAAGCGGTTCTGCGCCGTCGAGTACGAGACCGGGAAATAAAAGCCGTCGCAGGTGCGCACGCACACCGTGCGGAAGGTGCCGGACGGCGCGCCGTCGCCGCCCGGGCTGATCACATTGCCGCCGAATAGCGCGTCGAAGAAACCGGCCGGGCCGGCGGCCGCGGCGGCGGTGCGATACTGCTCGCCGCAATTGTTCTGCGCTAATTGGCCGATGAGCGCGCGCCGCTGGGCTTCTTGATCCGAGTTGCCGCTCTTGAGCCGCTCGAGATCGCTCATCATCCGGTCGAGGTTGCCGCGCATCTGCTGGACCTGCGAGTTGAGCGGCGTGCACTGCGGCGACTGGCCGGTGAACAGGGCAAAAAAGCCGCTGATCCCCTCGCAGCCCTGCCGGCGCGATTGGGCGACAACGCGGTCAAGGTCGGCCTGCTGCTTGGCGACAGCCTCTTCCGCGTGTCTGATGAGGTCGGCGCGCGCCGGGTCGGCGGAGCCGCGATTGACGTTCGCCAGCTGGGCTTCGAAACGCGCGCAGACCGGATTTGCCGCCGGCTGATCGGTGGCGGTCTGGGCGCCAGCCGGGGCGGAGAGGGCGCCGGCGCCGAGCATGACCAGGCCGAGACCGCACAAGAATCTGATCATTATGGGTCCCGCCGGCTTCGCCGAAGTGGCGCGATGAAGCGACGCAATGGTGACCAAAATGTGAACAAAGCCGGGTTGTTGTTGTCACTCCGCGTCCGGCTGGTTCTCCGGGCGCGCACGGTCGAACGCTGGAAGCGCGAGGCAGGCGGCGTCGATGCCGACGATCTTGGGGAACTTATCGAGCGGGACCTTGAGCCGCCTTGCGTTGGCAACCTGCGGCACCAGGAAAACGTCGGCGATCGTCACCTGCGTCCCGCAGGCATAGGGGCCCGGCCGCACCAGCGCCTCGAGGGCGTCGAAACCGGCAAGGATCCAGTGATGATACCAGGCGTCGATCGCGCTCTGCTCCTGGTGCATCTCGTTCTTCAGATAACGCAGCGGCGATGTATTGTTCAGCGGATGGATGTCGCAGGCAATGATTTGCGCGAGCGCGCGGGCCTGCGCGCGGCCGATGGGGTCCTTGGGCAAGAGCGGCGGCTCGGGATGGGTCTCATCCAGATACTCGATGATGGCGAGCGACTGGATCAGCACCTCGCCCGTCGGAGTAACCAGCGCCGGCACGCGCATCTGCGGGTTCACGGCGCGGAATTCGGGGCGCTTGTTGTGGCCACCGTCCTTGATGAGGTGGACGGAAGCGGTCTCGTAAGCGAGGCCCTTGAGATTGAGCGCGATGCGCGCCCGATAGGCGGCCGACGAGCGGAAGAAGGAATAGAGCTTCACGTTTTCTCCCGCGTCAGTCCTCGTCGTGGTCTTGCCCGGCCTCGGCGACGAGTTGCGCCGATCGGGCGGTGAGCTGGCGCAGGGCGCGGTTGAAGACGTCGCGTTCCGCCGGCGTCAAAATCTCGGTCAGCCGGCGGGCGAAGTCGAGCGCGTGCGGCGCCAGCTCCTCATACATGGTGCGCCCGGCGGCGGTGAGTGAAAGGAAGGCTTCGCGCATGTCTTCGCGATTGGTGCGCCTGGCCAGGAGCCGGCGCTTCTCCAGCAGCGCGACCGCGCGCGACACCTTGGTCTTGTGCATGTGTGTGTGCGCGCCGATCGCTTTCGCGGTCATGACGCCGTATTGCCCCAGCGTGACCAGCACCCGCCATTCGGGCACGCCGATGCTGTAGCGGCGTGCATAGACGCGCGAGAGCGCCTGCGAGGTGAGGCTCGCCACCACGTTGAGCTGATAGGGCAGGAATTGTTCGAGCTTGAGCGCCGCCCTGCCGCCGGGCGTTATCGCCTCCGCGACCAAATCGCTCCGGACGTCGCCTTCGCTTGCGCGTTGAACGGCCATGGCATTATCCGCGGCATTGCCTGTGGCATTGCCCTCGGGCAAGCCTGCGCGCCGGCGGCCCGGCCGGCCGCGGCAACGCCGCAGAAACATGAACGAAGTCGTGTTGCCGCGCAACGGCGGTTCGGATGGGCTTCGCCGCGCCGACGCCCGGCACAGGTCGGCTAAAAAATGTGCGGCCGCGAGGGGGTCAGATCAGCGCGCGCACTCGATGGCGACGAAATTGTCGCAATGGGCGCCGCCGCAGGCGCCGGTCGCGGGAACGCCGCCGGTGATGTCGTTGCGATCAACCTTGCGATACGACAGCGCGTGGGCGAATTCGCGCGTGTGGCAATAGGAGTTCGCCGCGGCCTCTCCGCAGGAAGCGCCGGAGGCGAGGCAGCGGTCGATGCCGTAGCCGTCAGCGTTATTGGCGATGATGAAGACGCGTTTTTCCGCCTGCGCGGCAGCCGCGCCGAAGAGCACGGCGGCGAAAGCAACGGCCGCGATCACTGAGCGCATGGACCCCCACCCGGCGCCAGAAAGGCGCGCAAAACCTGGGTTGTAGCTGAGCATAAGAATGCGACGGTGGAGTTGAGGTTTCGTTAACTCCCTGCAGTTCGCAACGCCGAATCGGCCCTAGCGCACGCTTTCCACAGGCTCGCGCGTGCTTTACCGGGCGGGTTCGCCGCGCGCGCGACAGGTAGTGTTTGGCGGCTTGACGCGGTAGCCGTCCTCGACCATTGTGCGCGCCATGAACGGCCTTAACCAAATCTGCGGCGTTTGCCGGGAGATTATTCGCTAGCGACCAAACGCTGGCTGCGGCCGTCTTTTCTCCATCGAGACCAATGACGCCCGGCCAGCAGGCCCGAGGTGCGTGGTTCGATTCCATGGAACTCAAGCTCTACGATACGCTCACGCGCGAGAAGCGGATTTTCAAGCCGCTCGATCCGGCGAACGTGCGCATGTATGTATGCGGGCCGACGGTCTACGACTTCGCCCACATCGGCAACGCCCGGCCGGTGATCATCTTCGACGTGCTGTTCCGCCTGTTGCGCCATCTCTACGGCGCCGAGCACGTCACCTATGTGCGCAACATCACCGACGTCGACGACAAGATCAACGCGCGCGCGGCGGAGGAATTTCCCAACCTGCCGCTCAACGAAGCGATCCGCAAGGTCACCGAACAAACCGACCGGCAGTTCCACGAGGACGTGAGCGCGCTCGGCTGCCTGCCGCCGACGGCGGAGCCGCGCGCGACCGAGCACATCGCCGAAATGCGCACGCTGATCGAGCGGCTGGTCAAATCCGGCAACGCCTATGTCGCCGAGGACAATGTGCTGTTCAGCGTCCCGTCGATGCCGGATTACGGCCGGCTGTCGCGGCGGCCGCTCGACGAGATGATCGCCGGCGCGCGCGTCGAGGTCGCCCCCTACAAACGCGACCCGACCGATTTCGTGCTGTGGAAACCGTCGAAGCCGGGCGAGCCGGCCTGGCCGTCGCCGGCCGGAATCAAAGCGCCGGGCCGGCCGGGCTGGCACATCGAATGCTCGGCGATGGCGTGGAAATATCTCGGCGAAGTTTTCGACATCCACGGCGGCGGCATCGATCTCGTGTTTCCGCACCACGAGAACGAGATCGCGCAGACGCGCTGCGCCTTCCACACGCCTGTGATGGCGAATTATTGGATGCATAATGGCTTTCTGCAGGTCGAAGGCGAGAAGATGTCGAAATCGCTCGGCAACTTCGTGACCATCCGCGATTTGCGTCAGGATTGGCCGGGCGAGGTGCTGCGCCTCGCCATGCTGCAGACGCATTATCGCCAACCCATGAGCTGGACGGTCGCCGGCTTGCACGAGGCGCAAAAGAATCTCGATCATTGGTATGCGCTGACCGCCGATGCGGCGCCCGGCTACCTGTGCGCGGATGCGCTCGATGCCCTGACCGACGATTTGAATACGCCGAAAGCACTCGCGGCGCTTCACGAATTACGCGGCGAGGCGGCAAAGGGCGCCAAGCCGGCCGCCGCATGCCTGAAAACGAGCGCGCAGCTGATCGGGCTGCTCGACCGGACGCCTGATGAATGGGCGGCCTTCCGGCCGGCATCGCTGGCGATCGACGAAGCCGCGATTGCCAAGCTCATCGCGGCGCGCAACGCCGCGCGCAAGGCAAAGGACTTCAGCGAATCCGATCGCATCCGCGACGAACTTGCGGCCATGGGCGTCGTGCTGAAGGACGCCAAGGACGGCACCACCTGGGAAATCGCGCGATGATGGCGAACGCGCAAGCAGAGCTCGCGATGCGGCCGTTACTGCCGACCGACGCGCCGTTGCTGGCGGAAATCTTCCGCGCCAGCATCGAGGAATTGACCGGCGACGATTACAGCGAGGCGCAGCAGACCGCCTGGGCCGAGGCCGCAGACGATTTGGCGGCGTTCGCGGAAAAACTTGCCGGCGACCTCACCCTCGTCGCCACATTCGCCGGCTCGCCCGTCGGCTTCGCGTCGCTTGCGGATAATACGCGTATCGACATGCTCTATGTGCATCCGGCGGCGGCCGGGCAGGGCGCCGGTGCGATGCTCTGCGATGCGCTGGAACGGCTCGCGGCCGCGCGCGGCAGCAAGGAGCTCACGGTCGAGGCGAGCGATATGGCAGTTGGATTTTTCGAGCGGCGCGGTTTCGCCGCGCAGAGCCGCAACACTGTGTTCCGCGCCGGCGAGTGGCTCGCCAACACCACGATGGCAAAGCCGCTCGGCCCCCGCGACGGCAAGGCGAGCGCGTCATGAAACGTCGCGACATCCCGTTCCAGCGCCATTGGCTGTACTATCTGGTGCTGAAATACGCGGTGATCGGCATCGCGGCCGCCGTCACGCTGTACACGGTCTTTCGGCTTTATTCGGGTTAGAAACCATGATCTTCGGCATGCGGACCCACCATGTCGCCATCGCGCTCATCGCCATACTGATCGCGGTCGCATTGGTGTCGAATTATTATCTCTGGTGAGATCGCTTCATGACGCGCGAGCGCCTTTATCTCTTCGACACCACGCTGCGCGACGGCGCGCAGACGAACGGCGTCGATTTCACCTTGGCCGACAAGCTCACGATCGCGCGCATGCTCGATGAGCTGGGCGTTGACTACGTCGAAGCCGGCTATCCCGGCGCCAATCCGATCGATACGAGCTTCTTTGCCGAGAAGAGGCCGATGCGCGCGCGACTGACCGCATTCGGAATGACCCGGCGTCCGGGCCGGTCGGCCGCGAACGATCCCGGCCTGACGGCGCTCCTGCAGGCGCAGGCCGACGCCATCTGCTTCGTCGCCAAGTCGTGGGACTATCACGTGCGCGTTGCGCTCGAGACCACGGAAGAAGAGAACCTCGCCTCGATCCGCGACAGCGTGCGCGCGGCCAAGGCCAAAGGCCGCGAGGTTTTGCTCGACTGCGAACACTTCTTCGACGGCTACAAGGCCAATCCGCAATACGCGCTCGCCTGCGCCAAGGTTGCTTATGAAGAGGGCGCGCGCTGGGCCGTGCTGTGCGACACCAATGGCGGCGCGCTGCCGCATGAAGTCGAGCAGATCGTCGCCGACGTGTGCCGGGCGATCCCCGGCGACCATATCGGCATCCACGCCCATAACGATACCGAGCAGGCGGTAGCCAATACATTTGCCGCGGTGCGTGCCGGCGTGCGCCAGATCCAGGGCACGCTCAACGGCCTCGGCGAGCGTTGCGGCAACGCCAATCTCGTCTCCATCATCCCGACGTTGAAGCTCAAGCCGGAATATTCGCAGAGATTCGAGATCGGCGTGTCGGATGAAGCGCTCGCCCGCCTCGCCCGGTTCTCGCACGCGCTCGACGATCTCCTCAACCGGGCCGCCGACCGCCATGCGCCCTATGTCGGCGAGAGCGCGTTCGTCACCAAGGCCGGCATCCACGCCTCGGCGATGATGAAGGACCCGGCGGCCTACGACCACGTCGCGCCGGAGCGGGTCGGCAACAGACGCAAGATTCTGGTCTCCGATCAAGCCGGCCGCTCGAATCTCCTCGCCGAGCTCGACCGCATTGGCTTTCCCGTCGAGAAGACCGATCCGCGGCTTTCTCGCCTGCTCGACGAGGTCAAGGAGCGCGAGGCGATCGGCTACGCCTACGAGGCGGCCGATGCCTCGTTCGAGCTCCTCGCCCGGCGCTTGCTCGGCAAGGTGCCGCATTATTTCGACGTGGAGAAATTCGACGTCAATGTCGAGCAGCGCATCAACGCCAAAGGCGAGCAGGTCAGCGTGAGCCAGGCGGTGGTGAAGGTGAAGGTCGGCGACGACATCATGATTTCGGCCGCCGAAGGCAACGGTCCGGTCAACGCGCTCGACCTCGCGCTGCGCAAGGACCTCGGCAAATACCAGAGCTACATCACCGGGCTCGAGCTCACCGATTACCGCGTGCGTATCCTCAATGCTGGCACCGAGGCGGTCACACGCGTGCTCATCGAGAGCGCCGACGAAAGCGGCGAGCATTGGACCACGGTCGGCGTCTCCGCCAACATCATCGACGCGTCGTTCCAGGCACTGATGGATTCGATTGTCTACAAGCTCATGAAATCCGGCGCGCCGGTGTGAGACGGCTGAGCCACCCTGCCGCTTGCGCCAAACCTCCCGACCCCCACCCCTAACCCCTCCTCACAAGGGGGAGGGGAACAGGAGCGCTTATGATCGATCACATCTCCGTTGCCGTGCGCGATCTCGACGCGTCGGCGAGTTTCTACGCGACGCTGCTCGCCCCGCTCGGCCTGGCCAAACTACGCGAATGGCCGAATGCCGCGGTCGGCTTCGGCAAGAAATATCCGGAATTCTGGATCAACCGGCGCGATGCCATGCATCGCGTCGCCGACGACAGCGGCGTGCATGTCTGCCTGCGGGCGCGAGACACCGCCGCCGTCGACGCCTTCCACGCCGCCGCGCTCCAGGCCGGCGGCACATCGGACGGCGCACCGGGGATGCGGCCGGAATACTATGCGCACTATTACGCCGCCTTCATCCGCGACCTGGATGGCAACCGCATCGAAGCGGTGACGTTCCTGCGCGAGGGGGCCGCATAGAAATCATTCCGGCGCCGGAATGACCTCACATCCGTTCGGCCGGCACCGCCATCTTCTTTTCCACATCCGCGACCGTCCGTGCTGCGTCGCGCAGCTTCGGTAGGATGTCCTCGACGCGCTCGGCGACCAGGAGATTGACGCCCCGCGCCGGCGGCGGCACCAGGCCGAGGCCGCGCATATGCGCGACGAGCGCCAGCAAGGGGTTCCAGAAGCCATTGATATTGGCGACCAGGATCGGTTTCCGGTGGCGGCCGAGCTGGGCCCAGGTCATCTGCTCGACGAGCTCCTCGAGCGTGCCGAGGCCGCCAGGCAGGGCGACGAAGGCGTCGGCGCGTTCGAACATCGTACGCTTGCGCTCGTGCATATCGCCGGTGACGATCAGCTCTTGCGCCAGCCGCCGCGGCCGTTCCGCCGCCGTCAGGAATTCGGGGATGACGCCGGTGACCGCGCCGCCATGCTCGATCACCGAGCCGGCGACCACCCCCATCAGGCCGATCGATCCGCCGCCATAGACAAGCCGCACCCCGCTCTCGGCGAGGATTTTCCCGAAACCGCGCGCCGCCTCGACGAAGGCCGGATCGGCGCCCACGCTCGACCCGCAATAGACGCACAGTGCATTGATTTTGTTCATGGAGTCCTACTCATGGAAGGGCTAGATGTGGCGTTGATTCGCCTGCGCCGCAAGCTCTCCGGCGCGCCGGGACGCCGGCGCGCGACGATGCAGGAGCGGGCAAAAGTCTCTATATGACGGAGAACACGCAGTGAGATTTGGGCGGTGCCGTGGCGGCACGTCCTTGGCCTTAGCTCGCAAATGAGAGAATTCCAACGATCGACGCCTCGAGCGCGGCCTGAGGTGATTGCCAATCGCGCGGCGCTCGCCTCGATGCTCGTTCACCTGTGGCCCTATATCTGGCCGGCGGACCGCCGCGACCTGAAGGGCCGCGTCGTGTTCGCGATGGTGCTGATCTTCGTCGCCAAGCTCGCGACCGTCGCGGTGCCGTTCACCTTCAAATGGGCGACCGACGCGCTTGCCGGCCATGGCAGCGCGCCGCTCGGGCCGGACAATTGGCTCGCCTGGGCGATGGCGGCGCCGGTGGTGATGACGCTCGCCTATGGCGGCACGCGCATCCTCATGGGGGTGCTGACGCAATGGCGCGACGGCATTTTCGCCAAGGTGGCGATGCACGCGGTGCGGCGGCTGGCGATGCTCACTTTCGAGCACATGCACCTCTTGTCGCTGCGTTTCCACCTCGAGCGCAAAACCGGCGGACTGACGCGCGTCCTCGAACGCGGGCGCAACGCCATCGAGACGATCGTGCGCATGCTGCTGCTGCAGCTCGCGCCCACAATCGTCGAGCTCGCGCTGATCGTCGGGGTGCTGCTGTTCCACTTCGACTGGCGCTACGTGATCATCATCATGCTCACCGTCGCGCTTTATGTCGGCTTCACTTTCTACGCCACCGAATGGCGCATCGGCATCCGCCGCAGGATGAACGAGAGCGACAACGACGCCAACACCAAGGCGATCGATTCGCTGCTCAATTACGAGACGGTCAAATATTTCTCCGCCGAGGAGCGCGAGGCCAAGCGCTACGACCGCTCGATGGCGCGCTACGAGGAGGCGAGCGTGCGCGCCTATACCTCGCTCGCCGTGCTCAATGCCGGCCAGGCGGTGGTCTTCAGCATCGGCCTTGCCGCGGCGATGATTCTTTGCGCCGTCGGCGTCGAGAACGGCACCAACACGGTCGGCGATTTCGTCATGATCAACGCCATGATGATCCAGCTCTACCAGCCGCTGAACTTCATGGGTCTGGTCTACCGCGAGATCAAGCAGGCGGTGATCGACATCGAGACCATGTTCGCGATCCTTTCGCGCAAGCCCGAGATCCCGGACCGGCCCGGCGCGCGCCCGCATCAGGTGCGCACCGGCACGATTCGCTTCGACGATGTCTCGTTTGCCTATGAGCCGGCGCGGCCGATCCTCAAGGGGTTGAGCTTCGAGGTCGCGGCGGGGCGCACCGTGGCGATTGTCGGCCCTTCCGGCGCCGGCAAGTCGACGATCTCGCGGCTCCTGTTCCGCTTTTACGACGTGACTGGCGGCCGGATCCTCATCGACGGCCAAGACATCCGCGACGTCACGCAGGCTTCGTTGCGCGCCGCCATCGGCATGGTGCCGCAGGATACCGTCCTGTTCAACGACACGATCCGCTACAACATCCGCTACGGCCAATGGGACGCGAGCGACGCCGCGGTCGAGGAGGCGGCGCGGCTGGCGCAGATCGACGGCTTCATCCGCCTCTCGCCGAAGGGCTACGAGACCGAGGTCGGCGAGCGCGGCCTCAAGCTTTCCGGCGGCGAGAAGCAGCGTGTTGCCATCGCCCGCACCATCCTCAAGGCGCCGCCGATCCTGCTTCTCGACGAGGCAACTTCCGCGCTCGACAGCCATACCGAGCGGGACATCCAGGACGCGCTCGACCGTGTGGCGAAAAATCGTACCACGCTCGTCATCGCCCATCGGCTCTCGACCATCGTCGGCGCCGACGAGATCCTGGTGCTTGACCAAGGCGTGATCGTCGAGCGCGGCACGCATCAGCAATTGCTGGCGCAGGGCGGCCTCTATGCCAGCATGTGGAATCGCCAGCGCGAGGCGCAGATGGCGCGCGAAATTCTCGCCGAAGTCGGCGACGAGCCGGAGGCGCCCAATCGCAATCCGCCGGACGCCGTCGCCGATGTCGAGGAGAAGGAGCTGCTACCCACCGCCGACGCGGCCGAGTGAGCATTCCCGCTCTTGCTATTTCCGCCAAAGCTCAGCACATTGCCGCCGCTTCGTGGATACCCAAAGATGAGCCAGCGCTAATCAGATGGTCGCAAGCCCCGGCGTTACGCCGGCTTCGTGACCCAGTCGAGCTTCCTGTCGGCTGACGGGAAGCGGCCCATCGCTGATTTCCTATGCGCTGTATCTCCGGAGCGTGTCCTGTCCCATCCCCTTTTGACCGCGCCCATCGGGCCGAGCCTGCTGCGGCTTGCCGGGCCCACCACCGGCCTCATGGTGGTGCAGATTTTCGTCGCCATCGCCGATACCTATTTCATCGGCCGACTCGGCACTGACGCGTTGGCCGGACTGGCGTTGGTCTTTCCCTTCATCGCGCTGATGCAGAACATCGCAGCGGGCGGCATGGGCGGCGGCGTCGCCTCGGCGACCGCGCGCGCCTTGGGCGCCGGGCGGCTTGACGACGCACGCGCGCTCGTCGTCCATACTCTGGTCCTGGCCTTGGCATTCGCTCTTCTCTTCACGGCGCTCGCCTGGACGATCGCGCCCGCGCTCTATCGCCTGCTTGGCGGCAGCGGCGTGGCGCTGCAGCGCGCGCTGACTTTCAGCTATGTGTGGTTCAGCGGCGGGATCGCGGTGTGGGTCTACTTTTTCTTGTCCGCCATCCTGCGCGGCGGCGGCGATGCGGCGACGCCCGGCCGTTATGGGCTTCTGACGTCGCTCTTTTACGTGCCGCTGTCGGGCGTGCTGACGCTCGGCATCGGCGACTGGCCTGGACTGGACGTGACCGGCTCGGCGATTTCGTCGCTGATCGCCACGGGCGCGGGGTCGCTCCTGCTGGCGCGTGCGCTATGGCGCGGCAAGCTCGGCTTTACGCCCAGGTTTACCGGCGTGCGCCTGCAAGGCCGGCTGTTTGCGGAGATCCTGCGGGTCGGGCTCATGAGTTCGTTCACGACCTTGACCGCCAACCTCACCGCTGTGCTGGTCACCGGTCTCGTCGGCCGCTTCAGCGTTGCCGCGCTCGCCGGCTATGGGGTCGGCGTGCGCCTCGAATTCATGCTGGCGCCGCTTGCCTTCGGCATCGGCTCGGGTCTCACGACGCTGGTCGGCGTGGCGGCCGGCGCCGAGGCGTGGCCGCGGGCGGTGAGGGTCGCGTGGACCGGCGGCCTCATCGCGTTCGCCATGATCGGCTCGCTTGGTTTCGCGGTCGCGCTGCTGCCCGAGACCTGGTCGCGCCTGTTCGTCTCGGACCCCGACGTCGTCGCCGCCAGCGTCTCTTACATTCGCCACGTGGCGCCGTTCTATTGTCTGTTCGGGCTCGGCTTGACGCTGAACTTCGCCAGCCAAGGCGCCGGCCGCATGACCGCGCCGGTGGTGGCGGGGGTCATGCGCATGGTGACGACGACGCTTGGCGGATGGTTTGCCGTCGAGCAGCTGGGGCTTGGGCTCGACGGCGTGTTCGCTGCGATCGCGGTCGGGATGGCGGTTTATGGCAGCCTGATCGCTGGGCCGCTGCTCATCGCGCCCTGGGGGCCGAAGCGCCCGCCTATCGTGGCTCAACGCCTGCTATAAGCGCGCATGTCCATCCTCGACTCCATCCGCTCCCAGCTCACGCCGATCCATCCGGAGGGCTATCCCTTCATCGGCGGCTTCGCCCTCGCGAGCCTTATTCTCTTCTGGCTGTGGACGCCGCTCGGGTGGCTGGCGACGGCGGCGACGCTGTGGTTCGCCTATTTCTTCCGCGATCCGCCGCGGGTGACGCCGGCGCGCGAAGGGATTGTCGTGGCGCCGGCAGACGGCCGCGTGAGCCAGCTTGCCAATGCCGCGCCGCCGCCCGAGCTTGCGCTCGGCGTGCGGCCGCTCCCGCGCATTTCCATCTTCATGAGCGTATTCGACTGCCACGTGAATCGCAGCCCGGTCGCCGGGCGCGTCGAGCGCATGGTGTACCGCGCCGGCAAGTTCCTCAGCGCCGATCTCGACAAGGCGAGTGAGGACAACGAACGTAACAGCTTCGTCATCGCCACCGCCGGCGCCCGCATCGCCGTCATCCAGATCGCCGGGCTCGTCGCCCGGCGCATCGTTCCGTTCGTGCGCGAGGGCGACGCAATCGCCGCCGGCCAACGCATCGGCATGATCCGGTTCGGCTCGCGCGTCGATGTCTACCTGCCCGAAGGCGCGCAGGCCCTGGTCGCCGAGGGCCAGACCGCCATTGCCGGCGAAACGGTGCTCGCCGATCTCAAGGCCGCGGAGCCGGCGCGCACGTTCCGTGTGAACTGAGAACGACCGTATCGGTGGTGTTAACCTTCCCGGCGTGCGCCGGCACGCGCGGCATCTGCGCAAGCGCAGCGTCGATGGCGAATCTCCCGCGCAGGGGCTATGTTCTCGCCATGGCCATGCAGCAGCCTCCCTTCGGTCCGCGCCAGCCGTCGGCGAAGCGGCGCCGATTCCGCCGCATTCCGGTACGCACGCTGGTGCCGAACGTCATTACGCTGCTGGCGCTCTGTGCCGGATTGACCGCGATCCGCATGGCGTTCGAGAACCGTTACGTCCTGGCGCTGGCGGCGATCGTGTTCGCAACTATCCTCGACGGCATCGACGGCCGCTTGGCGCGGCTCCTCAAGGGGACGTCGCGGTTCGGCGCCGAACTCGACAGCCTCGCCGACTTCGTCAATTTCGGCGTCGCCCCGGCGCTGATCCTCTATTTCTGGGGCCTGCACGAGCTGAAATCGGCGGGCTGGATCGCCGCCATGGTGTTCGCCATCTGCGCCGGCCTGCGGCTCGCCCGCTTCAACGTCATGGCCGAGGAGCCGGATCGTCCGGCCTGGGCGAGCAACTTCTTCGTCGGTATGCCGGCGCCGGCCGGCGCCATCACCGTGCTGTTGCCGATCTATATCGTATTTCTCGGCGTTCCGCGGGCGCCGTTCCTGATCTGGCTCACGCTGGTTTACACGCTCGTCATCGCCTCGCTCATGGTCTCGCGGCTGCCGGTGTTTTCCGGCAAGCGCGTCGGCAACCGCGTCCCGCCGGAAATGGTGGGTCCGCTGGTGGTGGTCGTCGTCTTGTTCTTCGCGCTGCTCATTGCCTATCCCTGGATACTGCTCACGACCGGGACGCTGGCTTACCTGGTGAGCCTGCCGTTCGGATGGCTTTCCTACCGGGAGTATGAGCGGCGCTCGCGGGAAGGCCGCGCGGAGCCGGCTCCGGCGTCCGCAACGCCGCCGGCGCCGGTTGGCACGACCGGCATCGTGCGCCAATCCGACAGCGAGGATCGTCCGTCGCGCCTCAATTGAGCCGTATCGCTGGCGCTCCTGAACGGCCGCGAGGGATCGATATGCGAGTTGCCCGCCGCACCTTCCTGGCCTCGGCAATGGCGGCTGTCGCGGCTCCGGCTGTCCTGCGCGTCGCGGCGGCCGATCCGTCGCGGATGACGCTCAAGCTCCATCATGACTTCTCGTCGGTCTCGTGCGTGCACGATCGGTTCCTGGCGCCGTGGGCGCGCAAGGTCGAGGCGGATTCCGGCGGGCGCATCCGTATCGATATCTTCCCCTCGATGCAGCTCGGCGGCCAGCCGGCGCAGCTGTTCGACCAGGCGCGCGACGGGATCGCCGATATCGTCTGGGCGGCGCCGAGCAACACGCCCGGGCGCTTCGCCAAGATCGAAGCGTTCGAACTCCCGTTCGTCGCCTCGCGGCGCGCGCTGGTCAGCACCAAGGCGATCGCCGACTACGCCGAGGCAAATCTGAAGGATGAATTCCGCGAGGTGCGCCCGATCTGCTTCTCCTGCGCCGACCGCGGCGTCGTGCATGCCAATCGGCCGATCCGGACGCTGGAAGAATGCAAGGGATTGCGGCTGCACGTAGAGACCCGTTTCGCCGGCGAAGCGGTACACGCGCTGGGCGGTCGCGCGGTGCCGATGCCGAATGCGCAGTTGCCGCTGGCGATTGCCAAACACGTCATCGACGGCTGCGTCGACCCGTGGCATGTCACGCCGGCGCTCAAGCTTTACGACCTGCTCAAAGCGCATACCGATTTCGCCGATGCCTCGCTGAGCTCGAGGACCTTCGTGCTGGCGATGAACAAGAGCGCCTACGAGCGGCTGCCGCGCGACCTCAAGGCGGTGATCGACAATAATTCGGGACAGACGGCGGCCGGCATGGCCGGCGCGATGTGGGACCTCGAGGCCGCCGCAGTCGCCGATATGGTGGTGCAGCGCGGCGATTCAATCGTCACACTCCTCCCGGAAGCGGTCGAGCACTGGCGCAAGGCGACCGAGCCGGTTGTCGACGCGTGGCAAAAGCAGATGAAGGAGCACAAAATCGATGGCGGCAAGCTCCTCGCGAATGCGCAGGCGCTTTTGGAGCAATACGCCAACGAGCCCGAGCCGCAGCCCCCGCAGCGACCGCAACCGGAGCAGCCGCCACGACCCGAGCAGCAGATCGCCGCTCAGCCGGCGCCGCCATCGCAAGCCAAAACCGATGTGACGCCGACGAATACGAATGCCCCCGTCGCGGCGCCGGCCGCGGTGGCAAAGCCCGCTCCGACAGTGGCGCCGCTCAAGGACCTTGACATCCCGCTGTAAGGCGATTGCCGATTCAGGACGGCAGCGGATGGCCCGGCATCAAATCATAGGGATGCGCCCAGCCCGGCAGCGCTTTGATGCGATCAAGCCACGCGGCGATGTTCTGATGCTGCGCGGCAAGATCAAAGCCGTATTCCTCCGGCGGGTAGTAGAGGTAACTGGTGAGCGATATGTCGGCGATGGTCGGCTCCGCGCCCAAAAAATAGGGGCTGCCTGACAGGCGCTTGTCCAGAATGGCGAGCGCGCCGTCGATCCGGCCCTTGAGGAATTCGAGCACGGCCGGATGACCTGGCGGCTTGGCGAAATTGCGCAAGAAACGGTAGGGACCGAAATTGCCGCCGACCTTCTGATTGTCGAACAGGATCCAGCGCAATGCTTCGAGCCGCGCCTCCTCGCCGCGCGGCAGGAATTTTCCCGAATGTTCGGCGAGATAAGCGAGGATCACGCCCGACTGGCTGAGTTTCCTCCGCCCGTGCACGAGCACCGGCGCTTCGCCCATTTCGTTGACGTTTTCCCGATATTCCGGCGTACGTTGAACACCCTTCTTGAAGAAGTCGACGAAGACCGGCTCCCAGTCGGCGCCGATGAGATTGAGCATCAGCGCCGCGCGATAAGCGTTGCCCGATTGGGCGAAGCAATAAAGCTGATATTCGGCCACGGCGGCGCCTCCTAGCGCGACAGCGACATCGGCGCGCCGCCCGTCGTCTGGCCGTCAAGACGATCACCGCCGACGGCAAACTGCGCCAGCGCCTCGCCCTTGTGGTCGCGGATGATCAGCATGCCATGCTCGAACGTCCATTTGCGGCTGGTGAAGAAATTGCCGGGGCAGCCGCCCTCGGGCGCGATGGTGCCTTGATTGGCGCCGGCTGCGCTGCCGAAATTTATGAAGCAGGTGCCGCCGGCGGTCGCCGAAAGCTTCCATCGGCCGGCGAGGTTGACCGGGGGCGGCGGCGGAGGCGGAGGTGGGGGCGGCGGAGGCGGCGCGGCCTGCGCGGCGGCGGCTTGTTCGTCGGGCCGGCTGCCGCCGGCGCATCCGGCAAGTGCCGCGAGCGCAAGCACCAAGGCGGCGGCCTTGGTCCCGCAAACGCCCCATGACTTGCCGGCCCGCCAATCGATCATTCGCGGATCAGCAAAGCCGAAAAACGCTCGGGAAAGAAGCCCCCAGCCATCGGACGCAGTTTGCGCCATCGATGCGAGCGGTCGCAAACAAAATCGGCGCCGGACTTTCGCCGCGGTCATTTCATGGTCGGAATGACGAACTCGGCGCCCTCCTTGACGCCGGAAGGCCAACGCGCCGTCACCGTCTTGGTCTTGGTGTAGAAGCGGACCGCGTCGGGACCGTGCTGGTTGAGGTCGCCGAAGCCCGAGCGCTTCCAGCCGCCGAAGGTGTAATAGGCGAGCGGCACCGGGATGGCGAAATTCACCCCGACCATGCCGACCTCGACGCGGCTGACGAAATCCCGCGCGGCATCGCCGTCGCGGGTGAAGATGGCGACGCCGTTGCCGTATTCGTGCTGGGAGGGCAGCCGTACCGCCTCCTCGTAGTCCTTGGCACGCACGACGGAGAGGACGGGACCGAAAATCTCCTCCTTGTAGATGCGCATCTCGGGCGTCACCTCGTCGAACAGACAGCCGCCCATGAAATTGCCCTTCTCGTAGCCCTGGAGCTTGAAGCCGCGGCCGTCGACAACGAGCTTGGCGCCCTCCTCGACGCCGAGATCGACATAGCTTTTGACCTTTTCCAGGTGCGCTCGCGTGATCATCGGTCCGTAAT
>Ga0210394_10001596_pt1 | contig 35289 bp, 46 predicted proteins | sample IncBWC12MmetaG_FD_160121 | JGI IMG/M metagenome (GOLD analysis project Ga0210394, IMG submission 160121) | Forest soil microbial communities from Barre Woods Harvard Forest LTER site, Petersham, Massachusetts, United States - Inc-BW-C-12-M | ecosystem: Environmental > Terrestrial > Soil >... | reverse complement strand
ATAGAGAGCGCGAGCACGGCAACGACGATCAGGACAGGCATCATTTGGCGGCCTCTTTCGAACGCAAAGAATTAGGTAAAGCGAAAATCAGACCCGTTTCGTTCTCCCAATATGGGCATCGGCTGTGTTTGTGTAAAGAGCGCTGGGCGCGAGTGCGCCTGAAAGGTAAGAAGTAACTGATTGGGCGAAAATAAGGTCAGCCGAAAGAGTCTTTATGAGTGGTCGGGCATTGAGCTTCAGGGGCTAAAGCAAAAATCCGCACCCTTAAAAACGACCCTTCGTAAGCTCCCTCGAGACTCCCTTCGGCTCTCAGGGCGAGCCCTTCGATTCGTCTGGCGTCTCTCAGGGTAAGCAGGGCAAGCGGGTGCGGCACACGCTGAATGTCGCGGCTGTGGATTCGCTGCGCTCACCATAAAAAGCCGCGACCACGAAGCGTAATTCCCCACAGCCCCGCCAACTGCGGCGGGGGTCCTGGTCTACAAAGCTGCGGTCGCCACAGCCGTAAAGGCGTTCTTGTGCCGCGCTGAAGACCGCGGCGCTACGTTTGAATCTTTCGGAAGTTACAAGAGCCGCAATTGAAACTTCAGCGGCTAAAGCCTCGACCTACAAACCTGGGTCACACCCGGGAAAAGAGGCTCTGGCGCGGCCTATGCAGTTGGTTTAACCTTGCGGCGCGGAGTCCCTCCCTACCATGCTTTCCAAGGCGCTCAGCGCGGCTGTTTTTGGCATCGACGCTTACGTAGTCGAGGTGGAAGTCGACGTAGGCTCAGGGCGGATGGGCGATTTCAACGTGGTGGGCCTGCCCGACATAGCCGTCAAAGAGAGCCGCGAGCGAATCAAGTCGGCGCTGAAGAATTGCGGCTTCGAGTTCCCCAATCCGCAGAGTGTGACGATCAATCTTGCGCCCGCCGATATTCGCAAGGAAGGCTCGGGGTTCGATCTTCCGATGGCGCTCGGGATCTTGGGGTGCCAAGGGACGTTTTTCGGCAAGCCACTGAACGGCCAACTTTTCCTGGGCGAACTATCGCTGGACGGGAGCGTGCGGCCCGTGCGCGGAACGCTTTCGGCCGCGCTCTGCGCGCGCGAGCAGGGCATTCGAAACGTGGTCGTGCCAGAGGCAAACGCGCGCGAGGCAGCGGTTGTAGAGGGCATCGAAGTTTATGCGATTCGCTCTCTGCCGCAGGCCGTCGATCTGGTGAATGCGCCGGAATCGTTCAAGCCTGTGCAACTCGACGCGCGCGCGTTGCTGGCGGAGGCGGCGCAATATCCGCTGGACCTGCGGGACGTGCGCGGACAGCAGGGCGCGAAGCGAGCGCTGGAAGTGGCCTGCGCCGGCAGCCACAACATCATTTTCTTAGGTCCGCCAGGGGCGGGCAAAACGATGCTGGCCAAACGAATTCCGACGATTTTGCCTCCGATGTCACTGGAGGAGGCGATCGAGACAACGCGAATTCACAGCGTGGCGGGATTGCTGGAAGATGCGCGCGGGCTGGTGGGAACGCGGCCGTTCCGTTCGCCGCACCACACCATCAGCGACGCCGGATTGATCGGCGGCGGGGCGATGCCACGGCCGGGCGAAGTTTCGCTGGGACACAACGGCGTGTTATTCCTGGACGAACTCCCGGAGTTTCAGCGCAACGTGCTGGAAGTCTTGCGGCAGCCGCTCGAAGAAGGCGCCGTGACGATTTCGCGGGCTGCGCTCTCGGTCACCTTTCCTGCGCGGTTCATGCTGGCAGCAGCGATGAATCCGTGTCCCTGCGGGTACTCTCATTGCTGAAAATAGCGGGATTCAGTCCTAACGCCTCTACTTTATAGTTTGCGACGCGAATATCGGGCACCAAAGCCGCAAGGAGATTCCGCTTCTGATCCCGGCCCCAATAGCGCCATTCAGACAGCGGAGAGAGGGCTTCGGTCAAAAGGCTAACGTCTAGCGGTACCGATGGTCTCTCTCGCATGAGCATCTCTTGAGCGATCTGCATGTCCCGTTTGATCACGAGCAACCTGTTGTCTCGCTCTTCCTTAGAGAGCACCCCATCAACAAAGCCATCAACAATGCGTTCACGCTTTCGTTGCAAAGTCGCAAGTTGAGAGGTTAGACGTTGGACGCGGACGTGTGACTCATCGCTCTCAGAACGCCGAACCAACTGGGCAACGCACCGCTCCAAGAAGGAAGGTTCCGTCAGGCGCACGGAAAAGAGGTCATCGAGGATCAACTCCAGCTTTTCCCTTGCCATGTACCTCGTATTGCAGGTGTGTGCCGGACGGCGTCCCCTACAGAGATAGTAATCCCGCCGCGCTTTCGCAGTTTGGATCGGCTCCTCACAGTGGGAACACGTCATGCAGCCGTTATAGGTGAACCGATGTTCGTAGCCGGGCCGACTGCGCCAATGCTTCTTCTCTTTTATGTCCATGACGCGCTGAACGGCATGGAACTCGGCTTCGGAAATCAGCGGCTCCTGAATCACGCGAATCCGGATCACTTCATCCGGCGACCGGGCAATCTTCCTGCGATCCGCTTGACGACCATTTTTCGTCGGGTACCTTCCTTTTTCGGATGTGTCCCGTTTCTTGTCAATGACGCGTACTCCCATCCAGATCGGGTTGCGCATAATGACGTGCATGCCGCGAGGAGTGACACCAACGGGCTTTGCCAGTCTGGCGTAGTTGTGGTTGCCTGCACGGAACTGTCGAAAGGCTTCGCGCACGCGCTCAGCTTCGGGTTTGTAGAAGAAGCCCCCCTTCGATTTGTCGTATCCCACTCCCCACGGAAGAACTATTTCGCTTTGCGCCAGTTCTCCTCGGCGACGTTTTTCTTCCTTTGCTGCGAAAATCCTCTCAAGAGATTCTGTTCGTTCGACCCCTGCGAATGCTGCGCGTAACGTGCCAAGAAGACGACCAGTTTTGGTTGCGAGGTCGATAGGGCCGTCGGGCAGGTAGAGAACCGTTTTCGAATCGACAAACGCTTGTAGAAGGGCATAATCGGCAAAATTCTCCGGTCTCATCAACCGGGAGAATTCACGCGTCACCACGCCATGGATGTCCGGCGAGTGCATCAGGTCGATGAGTTCCCGAATCTCGGGTGCTTTAAGAACCGAAGCCCCAGAAACGTCCGAAATCTCAATTGATTTGACGATGTCCAACCGATATTGGGAAGCCGTTCGTCTATTAATGACGCGTTGGGATGGAATTGATGCACGGTCATCAGCGGCTTGTCCTTCTGTCGATACCCTGATTAGTTCGATCACTCTATTCATTGGGAAGTCCACACAAGCGCCTTGCGAGATTCAGCGCTTCCTTTTCCTTACCCGACTCCAAAGCAATCCGCAATTGGGACAGCAATGTTTTCCGTTGACGTCCGACCTCAAGGACGGCGTCCACGACGCCGGATATTGCAATGCCGTCATACTCCGAGTCAACAGGAGTGATGGAAGTCGCGACCTTCCTGGCGTGGGCCGCGTGTGCTGATTGTGGCTGATGTTTGAGCAAGTGAGACCATATCTTTCTCTCACTGTCAAACGTCTCTCTATTTTGCTTTGATGCCGGGAAATTGGAGAACGAGGCAGAGATTGCCGTGCGGGCGCAATTGGGACGTAATTTCATCCTGATCGAGATCAAATTAGACTGTTGTGACACATTTTGTTACCTGCATCATGCTACGGAGGCTCGAAAAGCATCGAGTAAGCTTGCCGTGCCTCAAAAAGTCCTCAACTAGCTATCCGGCTGTAATTCGAGCCTAGAAAAGGTCGAATACGCGCTCGCTTGTGCCTGTCAACGTTTTTGGCTTTTTTGCAATTTTCTCCGAAACCCTGCATCTAAGGGTATGTAAGGCAAAATTGGTACTGGCGGCGCTGGGAGACCGCCAAACACAATCTGGAGACGAAACCCACTGCGCGACCGGAATTAGTGCCGCGCACGGTAGGCACTCAAGGGCACCCCCGAAGTTGGCGTGTTCCCGTCGCCTGTTTTGCCCCGCTCTGTAGCGAGCGGGACGAGACAGGCGTTTTTTTTTGGGCGTAAGTCCCGACCATACGGCGGGCAGCCGACCGGGAGATGCAGATGAACTACCGAGGAGGCAAGGTGACTTATTTCAGAGTCGAAACGACAGTCGGATGGACTCGTTTGGAAGCCAAGAACCTTCGCGAGGCGAAAACTGAAGCCTTAATTCTGCGGGGCCGCGCTCTCGCTACTACAGGCAGTCGCTACTGCCTGCTCACCAAGCACAAGGACGATTCGAAGCCCGGATTTGTCGGAACGCAGATCGGCGAGTGGAAGATGTCCAACGTCAAGGCATCGGGCTGGACTGCCATCTATATCTCGGCAGTGACCGACAAATCGTGACTTTACAAGCAGCGTGCGAAGGCAGGGACAAGTGGCAAATCAGGGGAGCCTGACCCCACAACAGGCGAGGAAGAACCATGGCAAACAAAATGATCGACCAGAAGTGGGAAGACACCAACGGACGCAAGCACAAGCTGTATGTCGTGCGCTCGATTGGCACGGGCCGCGGTTTCGGAGTGATCGAAGTTCTGCGCAACTTCGTCGTCGCGACCGGATGGACTCGCGAAGAGTGCTACGAGTACCTGCGTACCACGGAGGAGAAATGAGCCGCCCGACTTACGTCACCGCCTACTGCGGACACACAACCACGGAGCAGTATTTGGACGGACAGCCATTGGGATGCTGTGCCAAGTGCGCCAAGAAGATGGACAGCGCGGAGACGCTCAAGCGGTTTGAGGAAATCCGCCAGCAAATCAAGGCAACTTGCTCCACGTGCGGGGCGGAAACCCACCCACTGGAACAGTCTACGCTGCCTGTCGGTGTCTTCTGGAAGTCCATCACCGTTGAGAAGGCTGCGGAGTTAACCCTTAACGCCCATATCAGGCACGCTCATTCGGACTACGACCAGCGGCGGTATGACTTGCAAGCACAGGGCTACGACAGCAAGGAAGCTCGCTCCATGGTGCGAGGAGATGACAGGTGGTAAATCCGAAAGCGGCCCGTCTCGACTGCTTAAAGCGACGAAGCGGCGAGCTAGCGGCGGTGCGCGGATGAGGCAAGCAAGTCAGACACGAAAACGACGGATTTCTGCCAGAAGTTCGGCTGCAAGGAACACCTAATGGCTAAGGCATCGCATTCCGTGCGTCGCCGGGCGTTCGTCGCGAGGTTCACCGACTGCCCCGAGTACGACATCAAGCGCGGATGGTCTGCGTCGATGGACTACGACGGCGAAACCAAGTACGAGGCGCTGTTCTCGTTTATAGCCAACTACCCGAACATCGACCCAGACTCCGTCAAGGTTGGCTGGCACAGGCACCACAGGAGGTGGGTGATCGTGCATAACCCTCGCGGGCTTTCCTGCTTCCGGCTCAGTGCCGCGACGGAAGATCAGGCGGTCGATGAGGCTCGACGCCGCTGCGTCGCCGGGGAGATCGCACGCGAGGGGTGGGGCGACGTGACCGAGGGACGAGTCCGGCTCGTGGCGAAGCTGGACGTTTGCGACCGCAACGGCAACTCGCTGTGTGTCTTCTCGTGCAACGGCACAAGCCCAGAAGGGCCACTGACTTGGTATATGGACACATGGGGGCACGGATGAGTAAGCGCGAGCCAATGAGCAAGGATCGTCCCAAGAGCGGGACGAAAAACCGGATCGCCGAGCAAATTGAGGAGATCATCGCACGCGGGGAATACGGCTGCTACGGTCTGCGTGCGGGCGCGGATTGGTCGTCAGAACATCCCAGCAATAACGCTGAAAGTGAGTAATAGACAGAATGAAGTACCTGAAACCAAAAGAAGCGGAGGCCCGCATTTCGGAGTGAAAGACCGCCCCACTGGGAGAGAGTCATGACTATCAAAGTAGGACACAAAGGCAGTAACCGGAGGACACAATCAACTATGGTAAGTAAAGAGACATCCACTCGTGGGGCAGGCAAGGGACAGAGACTTTCGTCTGGCACTCGCGACCAACTGATCAGAGACCTTCAGCGCGTTCACAAGGTGTTTCCCACGGCGAATCCGGACCGCGACTTTTACCGCGTCCACGGCAAGTACAGCGACGCTGCGGTCAAGGTGCATTTTTCGCGCTTCAAGGACTTCGCGGCAGCCGCCGTGCCGGAGATGACGCCGGATGAAGCGTTCAAGCTGGCGGTGCGGAGCCTTGACCGGGCAATCGACCTGATCCAGAAATGGCACGAAGACGCGAAGTATGGTGAGGGCTGGGTCAAGCACCAGATCGACGCGGTTAACGCCCGCGTTCACGAACTGGACGAGCTTTTCTACATCTGGCGGTACATCAAGGAAATGGACAAGGAAGAGGAAGCCGCGAAGGCTGAGCCTGAGATAAAGACCGTGATGCTGCCTGACCCGGAATTTTTGAAGGAGAAACAATGAACATAGAGAACATGGAATACGCAATCGCAAAAGTCGAGCACCTGCTGCTGGTGCTCAAACGAATGAAAGACGACCCGCAAGGCGACACTGGCGGTCTCTACGCCACACCCGAAGCCGCGCTGCATGCCCGCTGGCAGGCGGTGGTGGGCGACCTGCAATCGCTGGTCGATGCACTAAACGAAGAACTCGAACTTGAACGCAAGGGCGTAAAGCTCATCTTCGACACCGAGGAGTTCGCTGACATGGAAGTCGAGGGGTTGATCCAATGAGCGACGTCTTTTGCAAGCAATGCGGCATGACCGACGACCAGCAAGCGAAGTGCGACGACGGCTGCGGGGTGTTTTGCCAAGAGTGCGACGAGTTCAGCGAGATGGGCGCGGAGGAGGCGGAATGAAGGTCTCGGCGGAACGCGAGGAACAGATCAAGCAGGATTTTCGCGGTTGGCTTGTCCTTCGCGACATGGAGGCGGAAGAACGAAAAGCAATAGGGCGGCAGAACTGAGACCTGATTTTAGTCAGCCGCTTCGGCGAGGTCTGTGGTCACTTCAGCCGCCAGATTCGGTTCTGATGACCATGGTTCGAGACTCGCTGACTCCGAACCCGCCGCCCAGTAAATTCCCATGTGTCTTTGTCCCTGAACAAGCTCCCTGCGGCGTTTCCCAAATAGTCGGAAGAATAGCCTTGGTCGATCAACCACTTTTGGGCATCGTCTGCCGTCGCGGTGCGGTCCGCCCTCGCCAAGGCTGCTTCGACACAGGCTTGCCGGGCAAGGCGCAACACATGCTTCCGAGAAACCGCCGCGATGTCCATGCCCTCGCTGCGACGGCGTTCGCCTTCCTCGCCGTCGAAGATCGCAGCGTCATTCTTAGCCTGTATCGTCTCGTCCAAGACATGCTTATTGGCAATCTTGTCGGTCGGGAGCTTGCTGATTCTGTTCTTTCTGCCCATCTAGCCCATCCTCTTGGCGGCAGGCGTCCCAACTAGCGGGTCGCCGCTTACAGCATCCGCCTACATAAGAGGTCGGTATCGGCAATTTCGAAGGCAGCAATCGCTGCAAAACTGTCTACGAAAACCTTAAGTATGAAATCGGACGTGATACGGCGATTGTTCTGCGACCGCTACTTGGCTGGGATTCCGTACAGGGACATCTGCCGGGAGCTTGAAATCAGTAAGCGCACGGCTGGCAGTTGGGCGGGGGAAATGGGACTGCCACGGCGAAAGGGCGGCCCGCACCGACAAAGGTGGATGCCGGGCAAAAAGCCGAAAATCGGCTGACTTTCGGTATCTATTAGTGCCGGAGCTTTGGGCGACCAGAGTTCAAACCGGGGGCGGGTTCCTTTCTTGCACCTACCCGCCCCTTCAAGGTTCTAACGGCAACGCCTCGGCAGGCGGTCAAAGGCGCAAGGACGAAATGGTGCAAGAATGACAAGCCCTAAAAAAATAGACCTACCCGCGTTCCTCCAAGACGACGACGCGCCGACGATTCCACTAATTTGCTTCGAACTGGGGTGTGACAACTTCGCACAACCGGAAGACGAATTCTGTGTTGAGCACACGGGCAAGCAGGCTCTGGATGGGCGCACTCACAACGCCGACAAGGAAAGAACTACCCCGGAAACGGGGAAAGGATGAACTATGGCACCGACAATTCTCCCCTGCGAAAGCTGCGGGAAAAAGACTCCCAACACTTACACCGAAAATGGCATCACCCGCCAACTGTGCGTGAAGTGCTACACGGCGAAGGGATTCAACGCCCAGAAGATGAAGCCGGTCCTCTGCAAGAACTGCGGCGTGGAGACCGAAGGCAAGGCGGCGGTATGCACGAAATGCTATACCTCGGTTATCAGTACCATCGCCTTGGGTCACGGTCTCAGTGGCGACGAGGTATCCCAAGGCAAATGCACCGACACGGGCAATGGCATGTGGTTCGCCCTCGGCAACTACTACGACGTGGTATACGTGCCCGAAGCCAAGGAATGGTTCTTCTGGAACGGCAAGGTGTGGCAGAAGGATGAGGACGGCATCGAAATGATGCGCCGCGCCAAGTACGCCGTCAACTGGATGTTCGCCCGCGCCGTCACCAAGTTTGCGAAGGAAGACGAGAAGGAACTCAGGGACGCCATGCTCAAGTGGGCGAAGACCAGCGAGTCCATAGTCAGGCTCAAGGCTATGATCGAGTCCGCCAAGACTACCTGCCGCAAGGCTCACTACAGCGACTTCGACAATGACCCGTGGCTCTTCAACGCAGCCAACTGCACCATCAACCTGAAGACCGGGGAGTCCCATCCGCATGCCCGCAGGGACATGATGACCAAGCTCAGCCCAGTGCAATACGACCCCAATGCCATGTGTCCGCGTTGGGAACTGTTCCTCCGCGAGATCATGCCCCAACACGAAGCGTGCTGTGTGCCGTTCATCCAGCGGTCGCTCGGCTACACCATGACGGGGCGCATCGACGAGGAATGCTTCTTCGAGGCATGGGGGTCGGGCCGCAACGGTAAGACCAAGCTCCTTGAGACCGTGCAATACATCATGGGCGACTACTGCAAGACCGCCAGCTTCGACACCTTCGTGGTCAAGCACGGTCAGGACAAGCTCAACGACATCGCCGGGTTCAAGGGTGCTCGCATGGTATGCGCGAGCGAGTCCGAGCATAGCAAGCGTCTCGCGGAGTCCAAGATCAAGCAGATGACGGGCGGCGACACTGTGGTGGGCGAGTTCAAGTATGAGGAGCAGTTCAGCTATGTCCCGACCTACAAGATATGGCTGCGCACCAACTACAAGCCCCGTGTGGTTGGCACCGACGACGGCATCTGGGACAGGACGAAGCTCATCGCCTTCACGGCATACTTCGACGACGAGCACAAGGACGCCCAGCTAGGCGACAAGCTCAAGGCGGAAGCCAGCGGCATACTCAACTGGCTCATCAGGGGGGCTATGGCTTGGGCTGAGCAAGGTCTGGGCACCCCGGCGTGCGTCAAAGACACCACCGCCGAGTACCGCAAAGACCAGAACGTGCTCGGACAGTTCTTGGACGAGTGCTGCGTCGTCCATCCGGGCAAGCGAGTCGAGCAGGGCAGCCTATATAAGGCATACAAGCTGTGGGCCGAAAGCTCCGGGGAGTTCGTGATGACCAAGACGGAGTTCAACGAGCGCACGGAGATGCAATTCGAGCGAGGCAAGTCCAGCGGTGCCCGACAGTGGAAAGGGCTGGCTCTGAAGCATGAGCAGGCGTTCCTCGACCACGATGCCAAGCTGGAAGCGGTGGCGATTGCTATCCAGTAGGGACAAAGGGACAACAAGGGACAAGAATCTCAGGAAGTTTTCTAATAAATCTCTCATGTAGGACTTCCTCAGTTTTCTGTCCCTACTTGTCCCTTTGTCCCTGACAAGCATGTCTCGGCACAGACCGAGACCCAACCGGAGTTGCTGATGTCGGTAACGATGCAGGGCTGTATGTCTCATCGCCCCCCACCGCTGTTGATCGACATTCAACGATTTTCCCAACCTAGTATTAGAGGCGAATTTCGCGGGCTGCTGGAGCCATGTTCTTTGTTTTCAGCGAAGCATTTCTCGGTTTTCACGCAAAACCGGGGCGCGAACGTTTTCGTCATTTCCGTTGAGGAGTCAAGACACATGAACGTAGGATTGGACATCAAGGACGCGGTCCTCACCCAGAGGATGAGTCACTGGCGCATACGTGGGAAATATGGGCCTATGGATAACTGTACGAAACGGCGCGGGCGAAAGAACTACCTTTACCTCGTCAGGAAGTACAAGAGTTTGGCGCAGCAGCACAATTTCAGAGAGTCTGACGTGTATTGAAAGCGCACATGGAATACCGAGACAACAACCCGGAAGTGCTCGCCGTCGTCCCGCTGCCGTCAGCGGAGGAGCGCAGGCGACGGGAGGTCGTGTTGGCGCGAACGATGTTGCTGGCAATCGACATCATCCTGTCGGGCGAACCGCTGGGGCTGGTGATCGCCCGCGACCTGTTCCACGAAGTCCGGTACGCGTATCCCGAGCTTGTGGACGAGTGCCTGTGACCCGCGAGCGCACCCTGAGTAAACTGCTTGACCGCAGAGCGACCCCGATGACGCCGGGCGACATCGTGCGCACGGACATCTTCATCCACGACTTGGAACCTCTCACGCTGGAGGCTCTCCGTCGCGCCGTGGCGCAAGGCTTGAGCGTCTCCAGCTTGGATTTTGGTGGGGATGACGACTCCACTGTGGTTCTCCGGTTTACCCGAATGCCGCTCGATTCGGAATTGTTGGAGTAAGAACTGGAAGCTGTCTCAACTTGAGGTTTCACGTGAACGCGCCCGAGTAACCCGGCAATTCTGACCGATCTTTTGCCGCTCTGCACAGTATTAGATAGCGAGGGGCGGTCAGAACGAACCAATTATCTGCTGCTCCGGTAAAGACAGCTTCGGTGTGACGGATCAGGGCTTCTCAGTATTGGATGAGTGGAGAAAATGATGACCGACAAAGAAGAAAAGCGACAACCGGACCGAGTTGCGCACGACTTTCAAGAGGAAGTGCCAGAATTCTTAGTCACGCGCCATGAACTGAGGCAGTTGGCAAGCTACTGGTACGATGAACGTCTCAGCCAGTCCTTCTGGTTTTACATCTGCCAGTCAACCGACGGTTTCTCGTGGCGGTGGAGCTTTTACATCAACGACCGTCTCGACCGACTCACCCAAGTTCTGGGAACTGAGGTGATGCGGGAGCTTCGGGACGATGCCGTCAACTCGTTCCGCAGACGATGCACCGAGATTACCGACGAGGACTGGCGCGTGTACACCAGCGGCACCGAGGATGAACAGCAAGCGTACCGCGAGAGAATTCTTCAAATTGAAAACGAGAACGCGGTTGTGACGGCAGAGGAAGCAAGACAGCTACACGCCGCATTCGGCACGCAACCAGCATACGCCTAGCCCCACAAATGGAATGCCCAAGCCGCGCCCGCTTTCTCGCCGACGCAGGGGATGGGGCACAAAGTTCTGCCGACTCAGTATTAAGCAAGTGGGGCGGTCAGGACGCGGTTGCCTGAAGTTGAAATCCGCTTCGAACGGTGTCGAAGCGAGCCGAAGGGTATCTCATCCGCGAGACCGCAGGCTGCACGCTAGGAATGCCGTCCCTACATACAGCGAGGGAGCCAGAACAATCACAATGACACACGAGAAGCAAGACGACAACGAAGTGCCAGAATACGTGCCTACGCGACGTGAGCTAAAGCAACTGGCTGTGTATTGGGCAGTGGAGTACATCGCAAATAGATTCTGGTGGTTCATCCACCAGCAAACCGGGGCCGCCGAGCGGTGGGAGAGAAACGAGGCTCTAATCCACATCAATCGGATGGGCGAAATCCTTGGTTCCGAGATGATGGAAATCGTTTGGAGTGATGCCGAAGCATCGTTCCGCAAACGGGGCAAAGGATTGACCGATGAAGACTGGCGGGTCTTCGCGGAGGGCACTGAGCAAGAGCAGGAAGCGTGGCGCGACAAAGTTTTCAGAGAAGAAGAGATAGCGGCACAGGTGGTGACGGCAGAGGAAGCAAGACAGCTACACGCCACATTCGGCACACGACATGCAAACGACTATGAACCGCGCCAAACTACTTGACCGCAGACCGACCTCGCACACGACGGGCGGCGTCCTAGTCCGCAGTGACGTCTTCATTCACAACTTAGACCCTCTCACGCTGGACGCGTTGCGCCGCGCTTTGGAACTGGGGCTTGTGCCCACCAGTTTGGATTTAGGCGGGGATGATAACTCTATCGCGATCATCCGGTTCACCCGAACGCCTGAGGTTGAACGTGAACAACGCAAATAGCCCCGAAGTGCTCGCGGTCGTTGCCTTGCGGCAACGCATCAGGTTCGGAGTGGCACTTCGGAGAACGTGATCGGAAGGCTCGGGTAGCCGTGATTGCGCAATAGAATCTTGAGCGCCCTCCCGGATTGCTCCTGAAGTCGGCCTGGTCCGCACCGGATTCCCACGAGCGGCAGTCGTTTGCCAGACGACGGCTCCAGAACCATGTACGGAAGTAGGAGCTTCGAGGTAGGACGAACTGAGACTCCCTTGAAATCTTCGGGCTTGATGCCAACCAAGGTCGCACCTCTTGGATACGTAATGATTCTCCATTCGCGTTCCTCTGAAAACGCCTCATGCTTCACAGTGCAGACCCAGTCCGTCAACTCAAGGAGGAGTATCAACGACAATTCCACATGTGCCGATGCCCCTCGCGGCGATGTAAGTGTGAATGGGAATGCGTTCACGAGCTTGATTAGGTTCTTCAAAATGTATCGCAACCGAGCACGCTGCTTGTCAGGCTCGTAGACAATTCGCCTGAGTACCGTGCGAAAGCCATCTTTGCAGACCAGCAGGTCTCTTTCATTTCGAGTGAGCGGGCTGAACGCCAGCGAGAATCCGCTATTCCGCCCATACGCTCGCCATTGACTTAGCAGGTCGCCATCCTCGCAAAAGGATACGAGGAAAGGCTGACCGAACGTATGCAGCGGAGTGAGAAGAAGCTGTCGCACATGATCTGCCAGCAACTTCTCCCACGGACTCAATCGTTTCTTGCTCTCCCATTGCTCTTCGACAATTTCTAAAGCGGTTACAACCGCATATTCGATCTCGGAAGCATCGTTAGAGAACTGCGCCGCTGAAGCCCACAGGCAGTTTGAGGTGACGATTCCATGCAATCCAAATGCGTCTGTGTAGTGATAAAGAACAGGGGCATTTGGCACTCGCGGCGGCTCCTCTTCAAGGAGATCCAACCAGTGATCCATCACCCATGTCCGCTTAGATTGGCGTGTCATGGCGATGTAGTCGCCGCTTGAATGGCATTTCGTCGGTCGTCCACGATCCGAAGCAGGTGGCTCGCCAGCATGATTCGTTCGACTGCTTCGGTCGGTTGGATGGCGCTGTCTGATCGGTGGCTGGTTGGATTCTTGAAAGAACCGATTGCCCCGGCGAACAGATCGGACATCGCTTGCTGTTCGGCGGCGACCGCATTCCTGTCGGTTAGCCGACCTTGAGGGACGCCGAAGGCAGCACGCATCAACGGCACGCCTACATCGCTTTGCGAGAATCCCCCAACCTCCCGAACCGCCACCTCGACCTCCCGATATGCTTGAAAGATTGCCGTGTCGTACTCGCCTCGCAGGAATGCTGGATAGACCTTTTGCGCAATGAGCGGATGCACGACGCTTTTTGGAAACAATGAAGCGTGGCGATACGAATCCAAACCCGCCCTGTTCGCCAACTTCTTGCCCCGGCGCGTGACAACAACCCACCCGTTGTGACTGCCGGGGCGAGGCGCTATCAATCCCTCACGCTCCAGCCAGACCCACGCTTCCGTCAAGGCTCTGTTGATCGCGTCTCTATTCTCCTGAGGATACGCCGAAGCGGGACTCTGACCGGGAAGGAGAAAGTTGTATAACTGGAGCGACGACGAATTTTCTTCCAGCGAGTTCAAATGTTCGAGGAGTACGCCAGCGAGTTCTTCCGGTTCGAGCGCGAGCAAGTCCTCGGCTCTCGGGATCATGGAATGGATGGAGATTATTGGCACGGGATGATTCTACAGCTACGGTTTGGGATGGCGTACCGTTAGAGATTACCCTTGTCTCAGAGCCATCCCCCGCCCTCATGTGCGCCTCCAATCCTGCCACGGGGTACATCACGATGCGCCCTACTTGCGTGAGCGACGATCCGCGCCGGGCGATTGAAAGAGCGCTCGGCTGGACTCCCATGGACTGATCCTCACTCAGATCGCACCAAACGTCTTCGGGACTGGATCGAGATCGAGGATGTGGATTCGATCTTCGAGGGATGACGCACGCTTGGGATACCCAGAGACTTTGCGGTCTTACCGAGAGTGGTTCGGTACGAGAGACCAGCTAGCGGCAGAAAAAGCTGCGGCAGAGCCTCCAAAATTCTGCGTCCTAGCACAATTTTTCGATGCGTCTTAAAGATTGTCAGGAAAGGCTTCGAGCAAATCCTTCGAACGGAATTCCAGTTTCATGGTGCCCGTCGTGCATCGACCCGTCCAGTATTCTCCCTCCAACATCCGGTGCGGCAAGGTGACAACTCGCAGATGCGCTGCTCCGTCATGGATGGGACTCCTATGCCGAATGTCAGCCTTCGAGCGGTTGGTGTAGTTGTAGCTCACTGTGATCGCACCTGTCTCTTCTTCCGCCGCTATTTGCGCTGCTCGGCTATAACTTTCGGATTCTTTAGTGAACATCGTGCAACTGAGCGTCGAGAACGTCTGGCGGACGACCAAGATCATCTTCAGCGGCGGAATGCCTTGTCCCGTTTTTGGGTTCACCCATGTGCTTTGCAAATCCCCCACCCATGTACCTTGGATGTAGGGAACCCGGACAAGCCAGCCGTTGTATGTGAAGATTTTCCAACGCCACATCCATCGGGTAAAGGCGAAGCTGACGACCACGAAGATCGTCACAACGTCCGGCAGTTTCTTGATTGCTTCCCAGTTTATCGAGAGCGGGGTTCCGGTGGCTCGAAGCACGCATACCCAGATCACCAGCATCACGCCTAGCGTGAAATAGATCAGGACTTCCTTCTTGACACTCTCCATTACTGGAAACCCCAATAAACCCAAGCCGCAGAGATGAAGGCGTGGGCTTGGGCAAGCGTCCACGGATGCCCGCCTTTGAAAAGGTACTTCAACTCATTTATTTCGCCCCACTCTTCGGAGGTCTCCAGTTTGATCGTGTTGTTGAACAGGCTCGCCAGCACCTCACGAACATCGGATGTATAGGTGTCGTGCCCGAAATCGGTGTTCGGAGCGTTCCACACTAAGCATTCGACCAAGAAAGATGGGATGGGATCAGCAGCAGCGATCTTTTCCTCGCACATCTTGTAACGCAACCGCTTGAGTATGCGCACGACATCTTTGAATCGCCCACCAGTCGCGGTGTTCTTGGTCACGCCGTTGCTGTAGTTCTGTTCGGGCCAGTTCACGATGCGCCAGCCGCCATCTGGTACGAATGCCGTGCCTGCTGGTACGACCCAAGTCCCATCCTTGCGGTAGCGCCTGTGCTCGAAGCATGGAATGGCGTCGGCGGAGATGCGGTAGGTGTTTTCTTTTATGTCGAACGCCTTCTTGCCCCGAGTCACATGCCCATTCTTGAAGTAAGCGGTGAGCGCCGATCCGACATCGTTCTTGAATGCGTCGTAGCCGTATTCCGCTGGGGAACTAAGACCGAAATCGCTGTCCTTCATGCCCTCGGGGTAATCGCAAAACACGCTGTCCGTATAAAGAACGCAGACATCCACGTCGCTGTCCTCGCGGACATTCGTGCGGTTGCAATACGATCCTTGGGCAAACACCTTGATGCTGTTGCTGTGCTTGGATAGGGGGGCGTTCGCATTGATCGCTTTGCGAATAGCGGTGACGGCGTTGTCGCATTTATCTAACTCCGTTTGACCCGGAGCTTTCGCCCAAGATTTGAGGGTATCCTCTGAAGCCACGTACTGCCTCCTGCCACGTCATACATAACACAGCGCAGCAGAAAACGAGAAAATCTACGTGGATTTTAAGAGTCGCCGACTCGTCGAACTCGATGATCGCGTTGCGATAGTACGCGTCGGCGCGTCCCCGTTTCTGTCCCGCCGTTTGGTCGATTCGGATCAGCTTCATGCAGCGCAAAGAGGGTCGGAAACGCCGGAATTGAGACTCACCCCTGCCTGCCCGAAGCTGTGTTCTACTAGCTAGTAACCCCCAGGTTCCCTGAGTTCGTCCCACCGAACGGCGGCTGACCTTTCACGTTTAACATCGGCAGAGGGAGAACACCCTTTGCTCGCCCAGAAACACCCACCCGAGTGGCGGGGCAATCACTTGCTGACCGCCGACGACTTCGTGCGGACTCTGTCGGACGCCGAGTTGGTGGACAAGTGCGTTCAGGGTTTCAGGAAACTGCGAGAGCTTATCCCCTTCTTGCGGGAGGCGCGGAGGCGCTGGGCGCAGCCGGGGCGGCAGGTTCCAGTGCCCGGACACCCGTGCTGGACGGAATGGATCACGCAAAATCTGCATGTAACCCCCCGACGTGTCCAGCAACTCCTAAACGAACCTAGCGAAATTTCTTCGCAAGGGCAGAAGGCACCGCCCAGATTGAGCAAAGGTGATTGGCGTGCGCTGTTCAAGCTCACCGAAAAGCAGATGGCGAAGGTTTTTGGTCCGCTCGAAAGCGGCGAACGTTTTGCCGAGGCAGTTCGGCAATTCGCTCAAGCCCTTGCGGATCGGTTTGGGGAGCGCCACGGTAGGGTTGAAGTGTCGGTTGCCATCGAGAATCGGCGCGAGCGTAACGGTAGCTCGAAATCTTCTCGCCGCCCTCTGTCGGAAAAATCCCGCGATCTCCCCTCGAATGGCGGCTCTGCGCTGCTGCCCATCCTCCTCGCTCAAAAGCCCTTCCCGGAGGACTGCGGGGGTTGCGGCGAAATGCACTTGGGAATTGCCAAGTTCATAAGCGAGAACGGCGGCACCGACGAGGAGGTCGCAAAAGCGTGCGGCGTGAGCTTGGTGATTGTGCGGCAGGCGAAAGTCCGCCACATGCTGCTACTACTGAGAGATTCGCGGGGCAACGGTCATGGGCACTAGCGTCCGACCGACGTTGCTGCCATTTCTTCGGTACGACGACATCGCTTCGTGTCGGGAGGACTACGAGCATTACCGCCGCGAAGGTTTCCCCGTTTACAGCCTGAAGCGAGACGAGAAACGCCAGGCGCTTCTCGATCTGCTCGTAGCTGACCATGCTGGGATCATCGACGAAAAGGGACGGATCAAGCAGACCATGCACGGTTTGGCATTGGCTTGGCACTATCAACCCCTCGCGTGGACTGTGCGATGCGGAAACAGGAAGACCCCGGTTGAGTTGTTCGGCGATGACCTGCTGTTCCTCCGGGCAATCGAGAGGCGGACGAAACTCGGGAACGCCTTCAGCGATAGCGGGCTGCGGAAGATACTCCGTAGTTTTTCTAGCACTCAGTCGGTTTCGAATTTCCGCCCGACCGCAGCGGCAGCAATCTACCATCGACTCCTTCCAGAAAAAGGTGGCGTCGTCTGGGACATGTCCGCAGGATTCGGCGGTCGCTTGCTCGGTGCCATCGCCTGCGACCACGTCGATTGCTACGTCGGAACCGACCCCTCAACCTACGCAATAGACGGTCTTCGGGAGATGGCTGCGGAACTCGTACCCATGGCTGAACATCTTGGAAGACGCGCTTTGAAGGTCGAACTCCATCAGGTTGGGAGTGAGGACTTCGTGCCGGAACGAAATTCATTGACCTGCGCGTTCAGTAGCCCGAGCTACTTTGGTTGGGAACAATACAGCGATGAGCCTACGCAGAGCCACCGGAAATTCCCGACTCAACACGAGTGGCTCCACGGCTTCATCGGAGCCACGTTGCGCAACTGCGCCTACGGTCTGAAGAAAAGCGGCACCCTCGCCGTCAACATCGCAAGCGTGGCAGCGTATCCGAACCTAGCGAAAGCCTTCGTCGAATACGCGCAAGACAATGGCTGGCGTCTGGTCGAGACTCTTCGCCTCCAACTAAGCAAGATGGTCGGGCTGAAACACATTGGAAAAAGTGCCTTCAAAAGCGAGCCGATCTTTGTCTTCAGAAAAACGTAGCCATGCGACACGCGAGTCTCCGCGATCTCAAGGTGATCTACAGGTACTTCCACTCACACAGGGACGTGTTCCCGCATGTCCGGCAGGACGGGCTGAAGCGCCGCATCGAGGCGCACCAGTGCATCTACCAAGACGGCGTAGTTATCACATTCCAGAGGTACAGGAAACGAACCCGCGTGGGCGATGTTCAAGTGCCCGCTGGCGCGATCATGCTTCATCAGATTCTCAACAGCCAGCAGTTCAGTGGCAAGGGCGGCGAGGTCTTCGAGGGGTTCGTCAGGGAAATCGTGAAGCCTTCTGGCGGCGATCTGTACCTGAGTGTGCGGCGGGAAAACGTGGTCGCACGCCGATTCTACGTGCGCCATGGAATGAAGGTCGCGGGCACTGTGGTTTGGAAGAATGAAACGATACCGGGTCTGGTCTATTGTCTGGTACAGGCGGGGCAGGTTCCGCGAGAGTGACTCTAGCACCCGGATTCAAGCTGCCGGAGGCTGCGATTGTGACGGAGTTGGGGCGCACAGCGACTCAAGGTCTCTGAGGATCGAATCGAGCTTTTGCAGCCCTTGATAACAGTGCTGTGCAACGTCCACCTTGTCCTCCTCGGTGAAGCGCCAACTGATCCGCGTGGCAACTTCCTCTTCGACTCCATCCGCGTCCACCTTGATCCTCGTTTTCGCCTCTCCCGCAGCCGTTTGGTCGTATAACACTTCGAGGTGCTTCGTCTCAATGCAGTTGCCAAACCTAGCCGGAAACTCGAAATCTCGATAGAAGAAAAGGTCGATTGGCTCACGGTGCACAATACCAGTCCGGTGGGCGTTCAGCATCTTCAAGACTGGATCGGCGGACATCTCCCCTTGCTTCTGCTGATACCACGATTTGAATCTTGCATCGTGGGCATACTGCTTCTGCATATAGAAAGTCACGCTCCTGAAGGCACTGAGGAACCCGCTGACGTAATAGGGAAAGATGATAACGTTTAAGCGGTGGGCAACCATTCCGTTATAGAAATAGGCAGCCTCTTCAAACTTCTGGCGGGCTGTCACTGGGACTCTCGCCATCTGCCCAAATACTTGCATTGCGGTTCCCATGATACCTGCGGCAAGAATAGCTGGCGGAAATATCTCGATTAACACCTAAAACGCACAACCGGGTAGGTGGCTGCGTGTCGCCGCTGGAACTTTGGGGACGGGATGCTGCCTCAGTCCGATTAGCGATGCGGCTTAATGTGGCGGTACTCTATCTTCTTCGTGCCCGCGAGCGAGCCACGTCTAGGCACAGGTTCTATAGAACGCCCTTTTTCTGATTGAACCATGCCCTAAGATCGTCCACAGCGATAGAGTAGGAGTTCCCGAAGCGTACCACGGGAAGCTCGCGGGCGTAGATTCCGCGTCGAATCTGTTTGTCGTTGGTACCGAGCAGGCGTGCTGCCTGCTTTACGGTGACGGCAATAGGCGTCAATTCCTGTTGCGATGACATTCAGGCACCTCGTTGGATGCAAGTCGGACGGAGGAGGTTCTGGGTCGTCGGGAGCAGCCAGCGGGAAGGGTGTCGCAGGCATCGTTTGTCAACGTTTCGAAAAAGCCTCCCCGCCAGCACCGCTGCAAGTTGCTGCCTCGCTCTTCTTGACATACAGTTGCTCATTGTATTTACCTTGACGCGTTGTCCATCGCCTTACCGCTGCGAGGCTCGTTTTGTGACCATAGATCAGCTAATAATCAAACTCCAGCGATTGGGCTACCCCACGCAAACATTCGGAGATCACATTATTGTTGAGTTGGATGATCATTCGAAAGTGCGCGGTTCTGTCGAGCAGATCGAGAGGGTATTGCCGACGTTAGAGAGACCGACGAGAGCCGAGACCATCGGGAGGCAACGGTTTGAGAAGAAACGGCTGAGACGCATCCACAAAAGACAAATAGCAACCGTTCGACGGCAACCTCCAGCCAGAACGAATATGAAGTTTCGAGGCGTGTATGTAGTCCGCTGCAAATCGTGTGGATGGCAAGCCGATGCTCGAAAACCACACACCATCGAGAAACTGAAGAACAGCCACACTCTGAATTGCTCGGACGCTCAATTCGCAATTCAGACTTATCCCTTCACTGTTCCTCCCCCTTCTGTGCCAACGGACATTCGATCAAAACTGGCGAAATTAGCTCAGCGTGACCCACGCTCCAGAACACGAAGAAAGAAGGTTACCCCGAGCCTTCCCGAAGTTTACCCCGCAGAGAATTGAACGTGTCTAAGAGCCGTTCATAAATCCTCTAAACTTATGACCCGGTAACTCGTTGATTTAGCGAGTCCGATAGGGCTTACAATGTCCGTTCGGAATTCATCTGTTAGATAAACAAGCCTTCGTGCACGCGGGCAGACAACAAAACGGACTACTCCTTCAGGAGGGCAGCCCACCCTGCAAACTCCACCCCGGACAGACCCGTTAAGAAAAAACTGACCTGAGAACGGAGAATCTCACGCACGTCTTCACAAAGAGAAAATCCAGTAGCAGAGAGTTGGTTTTCTGCAACCGATTGGATTTCGTCGAGCCGTGCGATGCTGTCCACGTGCATCGGATTACCCTGAGGCAGGAACAGGAATTGACCGTATTCAAGACGGCGAACTCGGTTAAGAAAATCGGGCGCGAATTTGCTATTTCCGGCTTCGTCCTCAGCGCTATAAATGAGGGCAACCGGGCACAAATGGCGGACGACTTTTGCCGAGTATCCAGCCGTCTTAATTTCAAGTAGAGAAGGGTCTGGCGGCTGAAGCAGAATGACAGGACGTGGCTTTGCTTTGAGAGCTATGAACTCTTCGTTTGATTTGAGCGGTGGCGAAGAATACGGCGCGAGCCTGCGAAAGGCGTCGTTCCCTGCCGTGATTATGTTGAAGTCGCTTGCGATTCCGAGTGTGGCGTCAAGGGTCTTGGGACGCCATATATCGAGCTTCTGGTGCGGGTAGTAAGCGGGAACTGTGAAGATTTGACCGAATGAATAGTCGGCGGGCTTCTTCGAGGCTGCCATGTAAAACGGGTCGAAGACCTCGTCGATGAATGAAGGCACCTGCTCTATTTCTCCTGTTCATCAAATGCTTGTAGCGCCTCGACGTAAACCGCATCGTATGGTGCTTGCTCGTAGCTAGTGGTGGCTCGCTTGGTTCTGAGCTTTTCCCTTTCGTTCGCGAACCGAGCCTTGAGGCGACGTAATTCTTTTGGGTCGGTGCCACTCTTCGTCCGGCGATAGAGGCGTGGCGGTTCCTTCAACACCTTGCTGAAATCCAAGCGTTGCATTTTCGCTGCGTCCTGCATCGGCTCGGTTTCGAAGTAGACGTAGTCCAATAGTGTCGGGAGACCTCTGTCCGCCCAAATGTCAACGAGTTGCCTTGTTCTCAGGAATGCTTGCGTCGAGGAAATTGCACGTTCAAGCGGAACCTCTTCAGACGGGGCAATGCCTTCACCTTCAAGACCGCCGCTAGCCCACGGCTTTATCAGAATTGCGTTTTCGTCTTGAAGTTGCTTCAGGAGTCCCTCGTATTCCTCAGCCCACGGCCCATACAAGTAGAAAATCCAATTGAAACCCGTGAGCGTCTCTCCACTTGTGCGGTACTGTTCGATATCAGCAAGGTAGAGGAGCTTGAGCAACTTGGTCTTGTTGGCAGTTCCTTCCCGCTCTTTAATTCGAGTGAGAATTCCCAAAGCTAACTGCCGTGCTTGTGGCTTCATCTTGCCGTCTCGCCCCTTCTAAGGCTCATACTCATCAAGATTGTATTCGTAGATGTGGAACGCCCGATTGTTCTGGTCGTATACAGTTTTCCCTCCGCACATCACGATCTCAACTGTCAGCCCCTTAGTGTCTAGTTTGGCTGCGCAAGCCTGCAAGTGCCCGCCGCTGGTCGTGACGTCGTCAACAAGAACTACGCTCAAATTCTTGTCAGCAGCTTTGAGCACATCGTCCAAAACAACGAGGTTCCGATAGAGAGTCTCAGCTTCCCGCGGGCCGCCATCTTTACTTGCAGAACCCAAATTTTTCTTCCATCTTAAACAATCAAGCATGGCGCTGCCATCTTCCAGTGCATCGCATACCGCTTTAGCGAGCTTTCTCGTGCGTGGCTTTGTGGTGGAACCAGCCACGCAATTGCTGTTCGGTACCGGAACGACGAGGAAAGGCCCGCGTATGGCTTTCGCCTTGAGATAGTCTGAAACATAAATTCCGAGCCACTCCCAAGCATCAGGGAGGTTTTCGTTTGAGAGCCGTCGCGTGACGCCGCGAACTGGCACCAAAGCATACTTATTTAGCTCACGCCCTTTTAGCGCCTGCACCCACTTGTAAGAATCGAAATCTTCTCCGCGCCATCCGATGCTGTTATTGCAGAAATATCCACAAAAACACACAATCGCGAGCGGCATCGCTAATTCGCCCGAAGGACTTGGAGAATCTCCGAAGTGTTGATGAGCACCCGCGTGGTGGAGTAGTGAAGGAAGTCCTTCGGCCAACGTAGCGAAGGATTGTCTGCTACCGACTTGGCGATGAACAACCAACGACCCAAACGAGTGCATTCGGCAGCTTGATGAAGGCTGCCTGACTCGTCGGTTGCCTCGATGATGACCGTGGCATCGGTTATAGCTGCCATGAGCTTGTTCCGCTCGGGGAAATTACTTGGGAACACTCTCTTCTCAGGCGGGAACTGCGAGATGAGCAGGTGCTCCCGATAGAGTTTCTCTTGCAGCCGCTTGTTCTCAGCAGGATATGCACGAGTGAGCGGAGTTCCAATTACACCAATCGTTCGACCGTTTGCTTGCATCGCAGCATTCAGCGCCTCTGTGTCAACGCCCTTCGCCAGTCCCGATACGACAACGACGCCCGCCGCCGAAAGTTCCCGAGCCAAGCGGCGTGCCCGAGCAGCACCTTCTGCTGAAACATTTCGCGAGCCGACGATGGCAACGCACGGGAGCCTCACCAAAGACGCATCGCCTGCCATCCAGATTTTTGCACCCGAGCCACCGTCAGGAGTGATTCCAAACCGAACTTGATGTTGTTCTGGAATCTCTCGGATTCCTTGGATTAGCTCACCAACGGTTGTGGTGGCTACCGCGCTCGGAGGCACATACGCATCGGCTCTTGCCTCATGAGGCTTACGGGCGACGCCTGCTGCTGACGAATTGTGCATTTCTTTCAGCGAACTCCGTTGGGTGTTCTTTTGCCCACGTCGCTTACTGAGTGGACTAACAGACAAGTTGCGAGTTCCTATTGGCTTCCTTTTCTTTTTCTTGTTGTTGCTCGACACAGTCATCACACACGATATGTATGGGTAGAGCGCATCGCAAATCCCAACACGGATAGTTTCCCCGGCAAATCAGGCAGGAGTGGTCGTGGAGTGGTCGTCTGACCCGTGCCATCCGGTAATCAAGCTCCCGACGCAAAGACTATACCAACTCAACGGAAAATGCGACGAAATGCGAAAGGCGGGTCTCCGTCTCGCGTCAGCAAAGACCAGCATACCACAGGGCGAAAAAAAAGAGAAGGTGATAGAGACCCGTTCCAGAGGGCGACTCATCCAACTCAAGATGATCTTGGATGAATTTCGCCAATCGCTCACCGCGACCGAGCCGCCAGCCGGACTTACGCACGCTCTCGCCGGGCTGTGGTGGGATGCCAAGGGCGACTGGAAGCGAGCGCACGAATCCGCAAGTCGGTCAGCAGAGCGCTAAATAGTGTCAAGGAGACGCCCGCTTCGGCTTTCTCTTGATTGGTGAGCCAACCGAGTTCGGGGCGAAATGCCTACGGAACCGACCAACTTGGCTTCGAAGTACCCCTACTTCGATTGCACGATAGCCGTGGTCGCGCAGGACAGCAAAGCGGTGACGACCGTCGTGAAAATGCACCCGGTCACGCAAATCGCTTAAGTACACGGTCGGGGCTAGGATTGATTCCCCCGGATGCTCGGAAAGCCAGCGCTCGAAAAGTTCGATGCGCCCCGCTATTGAACCCGAGCCGTCTGCATCTATGTAGCTGCTGTCAGGATACCGCCAAGCGTTATCCACCTTCGCGACGTCCGCTGTCACCAACCTGAAGTCACTTCGGTCACCAGCATATAGGCGGAACCGAAGCCCCTTCGAGTTCTTAGTTTTTCTGCTCCGACGCCTCATAAACCTGTGGACTCAATCTCGAATTGTACCCCCGCAGTTCGCGACGTGACACTCAACAGTCAGCGAAGACCGTGAATGGGGTCGCGATTTCAGTGGATTTTTTCTTTCAGTTCGGGTAGCATCGTTTCGGCGTCAGATGACTCTCTGAGCTTCTGATGACTATCACCGGGCAGCATACGCTGCCAAAAGGACGTGTACGATGTTGTTTCCCACCAAGGTAGTCGAGTTAAATCCCCGCGATCACGAACACATCAAACGGCTGAATGACCCAGCCGACGCCGGTTTGTTCCACCTCGAAACGTGGCTTCCATTCTCAGAAGCCGCAAAACTGGATCGCGGCAACGCGAATGTTCGACCAGCATCCGAGAGGAAGAAACCGTTTCGCGACATGGTAGATACGGTCGAAAACAGCCCATCAACATTTCATCGGAAGAATCGCGGAATCATCTACCTTTGTGACAAATTCGAGGTAGACAACAAAAATAAAGTGCTGCGGGTGACGATTCCCGACATCGACCCGAAGGACTACGAGGACATCGAGAATGGCGAACCTAAGTATGGAATCGCCGATGGCGGGCACACCTTCGAGGTCATCAGACAAACGATAGCGCGGGCGAATGAACTAAGTGAGCGTGAGGGATGGACGGAGCCGTTCGTGCGCGTCCACTTCTTGGCTGGTCAGGCATTCGAGAGCGGTGAGCTAGAGCAACTCGTCGAGGCTCTGAATACATCTTCCCAAGTTCAGCAGTTCACCCTCGACGAATACCAAAATAAGTTCGACGAGTTGAAGGACGCTCTCCAGAAGGGCGGCTTCGACCCGTCCGTCGTCGCCTTCCGTGAGAATGAAGAGAAGGAATGGGATGTCCGTGACATCGTCCAACGCCTTGCCTGCTTTTTGAAGGAGCGTTGGAAGACTACACAACCTGCCTCCATGTACAGATCGAAAGGCAAGGCGCTCGACCTTTACACAAACGAAGTGTCGCACGAGGAGTTCAGGAAACTCTACGACGTAGCTGCCGATGTCGTCACCTTACCTGAGTTCATCCAATCGGAGTTCAGCAAGGACACAGGAAAGGGGCGCAAATTCGGCAAGCTGCGAGCAGTGAAGACGCTTAAGAAACCCCTCACGCCAGCGGGCACCCAGTACACCACCGAGCATGAGATGGACTTGGCGGCATCGCTACCGATTGCCGCTGCGTTCCGCGAGTTGTTGGAATTGAAGGGCAACCGTTACTACTGGAAAGTCGATTACAAGGAAGTCTTCGAGGTTGCTTCTGAGGAACTCTACAAGACTCTCCTAACTAAGGTGAGAACAACAAAGGGACTGACTGCGCTCGGAGCCGACACGGAGTACTGGATTCAATGCGCTAACATCGTGCTCCGTGCCAAGTACGAGGTCCTGAACAAGTAGTCGGCGCGGTTTCGGGGGCGAAGCACCGCTTCGCCCCCAGTTTATCCTTCGCTGTTAGTCATACGAGTGCCTCGCTACAAATGATCCTCGGGACGGGCTTTTCCTGCTCGATCCGCTGCCTATCAATCCAGTCGCGGATGTTGTGCTGCTGATAGATGCGCACCAACGCTTTCATTAGGTTGTCCCCGACCACGTTGTTGCGCCTGATGAGGTTCAACTCTTTCTTCACCGCACTGGTGAGATTCGCCGCCCGGAACGCTTTCTCCAGAACGTTAATCTGAGCCTTCAGGTCTTCGTCTTCCGTCCTGCCGAACAGAATGCGCAGTTCGCGCAGCACATATCGCTGCCCGTGGGTTAACGAAACAGTGTGTTCCCTTTCTGCCTCCCGATGCTTCACTTCCTCGATGAACTGCCGTTTTACGCGCATGACAGCAGCGTTGTAATCATTCGGCAGCGATTGGGTAGGAGTTTCAGGGCTGCATTTGATCGCTCCGAGAACCTTCGGGATATCGCGGGAAACGATTTCACTCTTTTCGTCAAGCAGGAACAACTGCTGGTATCGGTCAGCCTGACAGAAGACGTACAGTCCTTTCCGCGAAGCTGAAGCCATCCCTGAACGAATGCCGTCCCGCATATTTGCGATACGCTCATATTCCTCAGGTCTGTCCTTTCGAAGTTGCCGGAGGATTTCTTCCGCCTCGTTGAGGTCAAGGAGATTCTCCTCCTCGTCGTCCTCAAACAGGCTCAAATTCTTGCCCTTCTTTTCGTAGATCGCGTACATCGCCTCTTCGTTTAATTGCTCAGTGCCGTCAAGGATCGCCGAATCCTCGCCGATGGTATCGTGAATTTCTTGAATGCGATTGTGGAGCTTCTGCTGAAGACCGAGGTTCCGCTCGATGCCTGTCTCCGGCAGGAAGTTGTAGCCGTACACGCGGTCGAAGTCGCTTCCGATGCGGTCGATGCGCCCGAACCGCTGAATGAGACGGACAGGATTCCAGTGCAGGTCATAGTTGATGATCTTGTCGCAGTCCTGAAGGTTGAGACCCTCGGAGAGAACATCCGTCGCGACGACTGTGTTGAGTTCCGTTTCTCCTGCCGCGAACTTGTATTCAGGGTTGGCTTTCGGCGCGAATCTGCCGACCACTCGTGCCTTGCTCTTGTCTCCGCTGAAGATGACCTCCAGTTCGTCTTTCTTCACGTGCGCCTGAAGATTCTCAAATAAGTATCGGGCTGTGTCCGCGTACTGAGTAAAGATGAGCCGCTTGCCGGTTTTTAGCGGTTCCTGCCCGAACCGCTTGATGAGCGTTTGCAGTTTCGCATCCTGCTCCGGCTTGATCGGCTCCACCAGACGCTGGACTTTCTTCAGAATCTCGATGTCATGCGAGATGTGAGCGCGTAATGTCTTCAAATCAAAGTCTTCCGCGCTGTAGGTTGTGGAGACACTCCGCAGTTGTGCGAGCAAATCGACTTCTTCATCGCGGTCGGACTCATATAGCAGGCTTTGAGCATCTTCTCCGGCAGGTACGAAGCCCTCGTCGAGGGCTTTCAAGAATGTGTTATGTATTTTCAGGAAACGCCGAATCGTTTCCTGAAAAGCGAATACGCTGGACTCGAACCTCTTGAACATCAGGACTCGAACCAGTCCTCGCAGGTTCGCTCCGGCTCGATGCAGGCTGGCATACGGCTCATGCTTCTGCTTTGCGATCTTCACGTATCGCCACAGCCCGTACCTCGCGTAGGTCAATTCCGGGGGCAGCGGATCAGTTGTGGTTTTTCTCGGCTTCCCCAAAAACCCTCGAAGTTCCTGATAGAGTCCCCTGTACGTATCCTCGATGCTGTAGTCGATAGTCTCCAGTTCGCGCTTAGGGAAAAATTGGTGCTTCCCGGCGACCAGCACGTATGCCCGCTTGTCACCGTCCATGTATTCACGGAAGCGGGACGGGTCAACGGGCTGATGCGTGACCGAATCGTACCCGTACCATCGCAGGATGTGGTTCCTTGTTCTCCGTATTAGGATGTGAGACAGCAGATCAGGCAGCTTCTTCTGTCCCTCGGCGATCAGCTTGAAGTATTGCTTCAGATCAGCGGGATCGACGGGTAGGTCTGTCTTGTCGTCCTGATGGAACAGTTTGATCTGGTTATACACGTCCCACGCGCTCTTGTTTCGCGGCGTTGCAGTCAGAAAGCACGTTCGACGGTCACCAGCCGAGAGGAAAGCTTGCAGAATCTTATACCGCTGCGTGTCGGTATATCGAAAGTTGTGGCTCTCGTCCACCAGCACAAAATCTCGGTCGCGGTATTTGGGGTCGTCAAGCAGGATGTTGCTCGTCCCGTTGTTTCCTTCATGCAGAAATCCCGTCGATAACACCCGCGCATTTAGCTGGTAAGCGTCATTGTAAAGTTCCCACATGTCCACCAGTGCTGCGGGGCAAAGAATCAGGGGACGGGCGTGGTCAGTTCGCTCGAAGTGTTTGACGATGGCCGCTCCAATATAGCTTTTTCCCAGCCCGACGACATCTGCCACAAATGCTCCACCGAAGTCCCGTGCGATTTGCACGGCTTGCCGGACGGCGACTTTTTGGAAATCCGCGAGCTTCTTGGTGATGTCGTCATCCCAAAGAATGTCCCGGTCGTCCTCGTCCTCCAGTCTGTCTTTCACCAGTGCATACAAGGTCTTCATATAAATGTCGTAAGGCGTTTGGGGAGCAACCGCCCACGACTGTTGCATTTCTCTCATCAAGGCTTCATCGAAGTCTTGTGACTCGTTCCACAGTTCGTCGAACCACCGCCCGAGTTCAGCATGGTTGTTGTTGCCCTGCACAACAACATTTAGCTCAGTGTTGTGGCTCACGCCTGCCAACGTGAGGTTCGAAGAACCAATGATGGCGATCCCGTTTTCGTGCCGCTCAACTTTGTTTCCGAGCAGATCGAACATGTCGGCGTAATCAAAGATGTACGCCTTCGCATGAAGCCGCCCCTTCGTATAGACCCGCACCTTCAGACGTTTTTCTTCGATCAACCTCACCATCACTTTGAGAAGTGTTTGAGCGTCGTCAGACTGATCCATTAGTTCGACCGTACTGCGGATGTTGTTTGCGGTTTCGTCCGCCATCCGCTTCATCTCAGTCTTTTTGGGGAAGTTCTGCTCCTCGGTTTTTTCCGTTACGAGATCGAGTCTGCGATAGCCCTCAGCCAACTGTTCAAGGGTCTCGCGATTCGTGGTGTTGCCGATCAGCAAACGGATTTCCTTCACGTGCGCGAGCGATTTAGCGACGCTCTCCAGCCCGGACAGGAAGAAGTATCCGACAGCGAACCGAGCAGACTCCGTCGAGCCGAGGATGCGGTTGATGTGGTCAACCAGCTTCTCGGAGCGGTTGTCAATGATGTCGTGAGTTGGCATGGCTAAGCGTCGGCATCGACCGTATGTGCTTTAGACTTTTGGGCGTAAAGCTTTGCAATCCGCTCATCAATTTCAGCCTCGATCTCAACCCGGTCTGAACCCTCCACCGTAAGGCATCGTTCAACGAGCGACTCAATTTTCGACCGTTCAATCTTCGAAGCATCCGGGATCGGCATATTAGCCAGTTGCGTCACCCTCAGTTCAAAGAACCCACCCCGGAGAGGAGAACATAACGCGGTAATGACTCTCCAGAATGCGGAGGAATTCAATACTCCTAACAGGTAGAGATCGTCAGTGGGGATGGCATAGACTTTGTCATTTATGTAAGCACCCGTGGTGTCAAGTGCGAACCTAGGTTCGTTGGTAATTATCGGGTAGACGATTTTCGGTTTGTCGAAATGTACTGCGTAGCGGGCCTGAGGTTGCTGCAACTCATACCACTCTTGCTTGGTTGCCCGTTTTTCAAGCTCTGATCTGTAGGGCTTAAGGTGCCTGAGAACTGCCGAGAGACCTCTCACATCAGCATCATGGGGTATGTAAATCAGCCATCGGTCAGCGTTCCTTGCTTCCCATCTTCTGATGTCCCTTCCCGTGATCAAGGACTTGATAACCCTTGCTCCCGATGCGCCAGCGGCTGCTACTAGCTCTCGCCTCTGCTTACCGTCGATGACAAACGCTTCATTCAAACCCGTTTTCACCCCGTAGAAAATCTGCCCCCGTGCATATTGCAGCAGTGGGGTTCCCTCGCCTCGAATCTGAGCAATGAACTCGACTCCTGAATGCTCGCCTACTGTCCAATCTGCACCCTTTGCCGCGCTGGCAGGAAGTTGATGACCATTGATCCGAATTAGGGCAAGCACATCTGGATAAGGTGGATCGAGCGACATGACTTTCGTGAACAGAAGACCTTGGTCTTTCGAGGCTGTCTTCTGGGCTATGAAGATCATCGGATATGCAGTGGCGCTTTCGAAAACTGGCAAGTCCCCAAAGTCAGTGATACTTCTTATCGCACATACTTCTGAAACATATTTTCGGAGCTTTGCTCCGTAGCGGGCGCGGAACCACTTGTTCGAGGAAATGAATACGAGCATTCCTCGGTCACGCAAAATCTCCAGACTTCGTGCGTAGAAGTAGCAGTACAGGTCGGTGCGATCCGCGTGGATATGAGGGAAGTTTTTTCTAAGAACAGGTTTGATGTCTTTGAAAAGCTCCATTCGAACATAAGGAGGATTAGCTAACACAACATCAAAACCGTCCTCCGCGAACACTTCTGCAAAATCAATAGGCCAGTCAAAATCGGAAGCACCCCGGTGTGCCCAAGTCGCAATATCCGCCCGAAGCTTCGCGATTTCATCCCTCAGTTCAGCTTTGCGACCATGATGTGCCCTCATGTACTCAGCTTTTGCCATGAGATAGTCATCGACCAGTGCCTTGCGAAGCCCGATTTGTAGCCCCGCTGGAGTCTGGGAGCAAATGCTATCTCCGACCTCAACCTTGTAGTCGAGATTAGGTAACGGTGGCGGTGTGCTTCCTTCGAAGTCCACGGACAAGGACAGCCACAACCTGAGCCTCGCGATATTGACCGCAAATTGATCAAGATCGACTCCATAGAGGTTGTTCTGAATAATCTCCAACTTGCGTTCGTAAACTGACTTGGCATCAAGCTTCGCAGTTGCAAAGAGACACGCCCTGAGATCAAGAAGCTCGTGGAGCATGCCCACAAGGTAAGCACCGCTACCGCATGCAGGATCGCAGACTTTGATTCGTCGCAGGGCTTCGAGCACATCCTCTGCATTGTGTAGGTCACTAGGTTTGTGCTCGTCCACGAACTCCTCGGTAGCAGTGGTCGCCTCCTGCGGAACTTGCGTAGCCAAGTAGCCCTTAAGGGCTTCGCGACACATGAAGCTGACGATTGGTTTCGGCGTGTAATAGCTCCCTGTCTCATGCCGACCAGTGACCAATTCCTCAAAAATCTTGCCCAACATCTCCGGGTCTACCGCAACCTCAACGTCTAGAGGCGTACTTTCAGTGACGGTGAAATTGAAACGAGCGAAAAGATCGACCAGTACGGCTCGGATGGCGGCGTCGGGAATCACAACCTTCTCGTTCTTGTCATCCTCGTCTTCGTCAAACAGACCACCGTTGAGATACGGCACTTCCCCGATCAGGGACTTCAGGAATCCGCCCCGATTGATGTCGGCAACATCGGTCTCTTGCGCACCTCCGTTCAAGCCAAAGAAGAAGAGCGGCTTCAGCCTGTCACGGTAGAAGTTCTTGTCTGTCGTGGTCTTGTCTTGTTCGTGCGCTCTCCACAAAGCCGAGAGGTAGTCCGTGTTCACACCGAACTTGAGCCAGCCCTTCTTCTGAATGAACGCTATGAACATCAAGCGGTTGAAGAGCCGTTGGGTGAACAGGTGTTTCCGCTCTGCGTCTCGCATCCCCTTGGTTGCAGCCTCGACTTCATCGAAGATGCGCCCATATTCGTGGAAGAACTCCTTAGTGACAGGCTCCACATCGAATGCGTCGTCGTGGAGCTTCTGGATCGTGTTGGGAGCGACGTTTGGGGCGTCAGCCAGATTGATTTTGTCGAGTCGTTCCGAAGCAGTGCGAAGTTTGTCCAGCGGAGTGACCGAGATTCGACGGAACAGCCTGCGCTTCTGAACATCATCGTCGTACTTGACGTTCAGAAAATGCCATTGATCTTGGATGGCGTTGGAGAAGATGAAGAGCGAATACGGGTGGTCTTGGAGGAGCCGAGAAGCCACTGGTCTCTCCATTCCCATCAGCAGCTTCTCGCTCTTCAGCCGGGCATGGATGACATGGAAGTCATCGCCGCCAGTCGCAAACAACACTGGGTCATCGGCGAGTGCGCTGGAGGCTTGCTCGCCCCAGCCTTTGCGAGAGATGGGGCTGTTTGCTTTGTCGTAGTTCAGTTCTGTCCAGAAGAGCTTCTTGAGAGGCTCTTGCCCCTTGAGACCGTGCAGGAGATCGAGTACGGATTGCTGACGCTGGGTTTGTTGTGAGGTCAACCTGAGAACCCTCGCTTAAGCAGATTATCGCGCACGAGCACAAGGTCAGGCGGTCGCAATTAAGATACTGGGGAAAACAACTGCGAAGTTACGCGGAGAGTCGCGAGGTGTCAAGTTGGAGACTGGTCGAAAAGTGTCTCACTTGCAATGCGCGTTAAGTTTGAGAACTTCGAGAAGTCTTACCATCCCGAGCGTGTCCTGCGCACAGTAGGCTAGCAAAGCCTTTCGTTTTTGCTGGCGCTCGGCTTCGCCGCACTCGCCACTGATAAGCGACTCCCACACGAGTCCGGCGGCCCGCCCGTCCGCCACATCCATCCCCTCGTAGGTCATCTGCGGCACCAGCGCCGGGAGCACCGATTTCAGCGAATACGAGCCTCCAAATGCCGGATGATAGACGTGATTGCGGATTATCGGCAGCAAATCCCAGAGTCGCCGCTGAATCTTCGTGACCCGCCCAGAGAACTCCGGCAGCCACGATGCAAGCTCTGAGAGCCGCTGGGATTCGAATTGCTGGTGGTACACGACGATGCTGCCGCTTTCGCCGAGCGCGGCGCAGAGGGAACTAATGAACTCCCGCCGAGGATCGCTGGCGTCTTCGGCAAGAAACCCGTAGTGCTCTGGCTCTGCGCCCGCTTGTCGCTGCACATGCAGCGACCACTGAAAAGGCAAGTGGTCATAAGGGCGCATTCCTGCGAACGTCGGAACGGCTCTGTTCACTGTCTCAAAATCTGTGAAGTACAACGGGAACGTCAGCCCGTCCAACGCGTCCCGGAGTTCGGGGCTGTACCACGGCTCGCCAGTCTGCACGCACGTCGCAGCACGGCGTTGAATGTCGCTCAAGTCAAAATCGTGAGGAATATCCCGAATTGATTCCACGCCCATTTCCTCAAGCGCCTCGACCGCGCTGGCGTGGATGCGCGGCAGGAATCCGATGTGATCCTGCGGGCGCGACGGGTTGCAGTGATCGAAAAATTCGCAGACAACTGGGTCGATGCAGTGCCGCCCCGGAGCGATTCCCGGTGGCTCCGGCATGGAGAGAACCTTGAACTCGGATCGAAGCTGGAAGGTGAGTTTGGGCTGCAACCGCTCGACTCGCCGAGTCAAATTGCGTATGCGGAAAAATTGTCGCGGGTCGATGTCGCCGCCCGGATGGACATAATTTCGGTTGACGTGCGCTAGGCACGCCGAGGCCATCTCTAGCCCAGAGCGGGAGAGAACGCGGTACTGAATCGCCACGTCTTCGAGGTGGTGATCCTTGAGATCGGTGGTTGACTTGACTTCAATCAACTTCCAGCGCCCGTCGAACCGTCGCTGCAAAACGTCCACTTTCACGAGCACGTTCTGGTGCTCAAACACTCCTTCGAAAATCGCTGGCACGTCCGGGTTTGCGACTAGCTCGCGAGTTGCGCGGATCGCTTTGTCCAGCCTGCCGTCGCTGGGAATTTCGACACCGCCCGGAAACAACTGGCGGGCGAGTAGTCCGACTTCGCGTCCTTGCTCGATGATTGCTTGATCGGCGGAATCCGGCTGCGCTCCGAGTTCAGGGGAGTGGACGAGCAAATACAAACGCTTCAAACATTGCACTCCGGCGCAGAATTTGGTTTTCGAGATTCTCATGCTCACCGCATCACCTCCGCAATGTCCAGCCCGTCGCCCACTTTTCCCACGAAACCTCGCGTCGCTCCCCACCGCGTTGCAAGCCGATGAGAACTCCGTCGTTGTCGCACCTGCGGAGCACGATCATTGCGTCGTTAAGGGCGACGACACACCACGGACTCCCATTAGGGGACGAAACGATCTCACCTCCCTTGACCGTGTTGTCCCTCATGCGTTTGCCTTTGGGTACGGTCGTCCATCACAGACCGAAAGCCGCCAGCGATGATATTGTTTTATGGATGCCGGGGAGCGATCCCTGCCGCAGAACGCTTCCTTCAACCTGTTCTCGGCGCACGACAGCCACATTAGCGCCTTCCACCAGTCGTAAGTCCAGACCGCTATCGGATACTGGTCGCCATTTGCCTTCTTAAAATCTGCCCACGCGCTTTGCATCTCCGCCACACTGATCTCCATTTCCTGTGCGGTGGCGAAATCGGTCTTAACGCTCGCTTCTACGGTGCCGTCAGGCTTGATCTCCGTGCGCACAATCTCGTCAAATAAGGTCTCGTCCTGCTCCATTATTCCTCCTCTTCGTTCATGGAATCAGCCAACCGGAGTCCCTCTTCCACGAGGGGCGTCTGCAATGGTCTAGCGGCGCACATCGGGTCGTGGCGCTTGAAACCTCGATCCTCGTCGTTGCCGATACCGCACGACAGATTGATCTCCCAGCAGAGCGAACTGACGGACATAAGCAACCCACACTTGCCCTCGGCGTCGTGGACGCAGCTTGCGTGGATGCGGAGCAAATCCTCCAGCAACTCTGGTGTCAGCCTGCGAGGCTTGTGGAATTTGACGACCTTACCCACGGGCGTGCCTCCATATCCAAGCGAACGCCAAAGGCGAATAGGTGAAGACCGGGAGCAGCGCCCTGCTGGAAGGCGAGGGGCGAAAAAGGAAGAGCATCGTGAACTCCGCAACGTAGGAACAGATCAAAGCACCGAACATCCAGCCCGTGGCTTGGATGCTGGTGTGCAACAGCCCGCCGTTCGCCTCGCGCCAGCGATGCACGGCTTCCGCCCCCTGTCGCCACGGCGCGGCGCTGAGTTGCGAATAAATCAGCACCCAAAAACAACAACTCCACGGCCCTACCCAGAAGAGAAACTGAGCGCCGTCCGGCGTGCGGCACAACCAGAGAGCCGCGACGGGCAGCGCCGCAGCGAACGGCACGAAGACCGCGAGGATGAGCAGGGACTTCAGCAGCGACTTCAGCATCGGGTCTCCTGTTGACATGAAGCAAAATCGGAAGATTTCATGCGCATAGAGCCTTAGTGTGCTGAGACCGGGCAGCAGCGTAAACGGTTCCAACCGACAACTTCATCGCGGCAGCTATGGAGCGCCACGAGTGCCCGGAAGCCCGCAATGAATTGATTCGGTCAACATCCACGCACTTTGTCGGACGTCCGAGGCGCTTGCCCTTCGCACGTGCGTTACGAAGCCCGGCCCGCACGCGCTCGACAGTCGTCGCCCGCTCGCTCTGTGCTACTGCTGCAAGAACATGGAAGACAAACGTGCCTGCTGGAGTAGTGGTGTCGATTTGCTCGATCATAGATACAAAGTCGATCTTCAAAGCGTGGAACGTGTCTAATGCTCGGCAGAGATGCGAAA
>Ga0210394_10001595_pt1 | contig 35289 bp, 36 predicted proteins | sample IncBWC12MmetaG_FD_160121 | JGI IMG/M metagenome (GOLD analysis project Ga0210394, IMG submission 160121) | Forest soil microbial communities from Barre Woods Harvard Forest LTER site, Petersham, Massachusetts, United States - Inc-BW-C-12-M | ecosystem: Environmental > Terrestrial > Soil >... | reverse complement strand
TCTCGGGGCCGCGGTTATTGCTAAGCTTTACCTTGTGGCCGGCCTTCAATGCCCGTTTTGCAAAGGCTTGTGCGAAATCTCCTGCTCCAATGGCTCCAATTTCCATAGGCTCTCCTTCCTAACTTGAGCTTTTCAGTAGGACGACTTTTCTCCTGGGATTGCCAGTAGATTTTCCATGTTTCGTTCAATGCGCCTTACCGCAGGGAGGTACTCTGAAAGTGGACAAGCTTGATCGCCTGCCCCTGCCGCACATACACCGCAATCAGTCGAAAGTGCGAACGACTCTCCACTCCATTCCGTGAGCTGACTGCTTGGCTTTCGGCCGTTAACACAGCGGTTGCCCCGTACACCCGCACCTCAGCCTGACCAAGTTCGATCGAATGAAACCGCAATCCACCCCTCCGCAGGTCTTGCAACACCTCCTGCTTGTTCAGCACGGAACCATCGGGTCGCACCAGCATGTAATCGCTCGCGTACAGCCCTTCAAGAGCAGCGTAGTCCTGCTCCTTCAGTGCGCGATTGAAAATGTCCGTGTGGATACTCAATATCTCCTCTGCCGTCATGCGATTTCCTTCCCTCTCGTTCCCGGCTGACGTGCTGGATAGTGCCCTCGTCCGCTCCTGTTAAACTGTTTGCGTCGACCGCACTGACGACCGCCGCCTTGGGTTCAAGTTGCGGCGAAGAAGCGTGCGGCCTCTTCGGCGAACTCTTCAGAAAACTGGAAGTGCGAGCCGTGCCCGGAATCCGGGTAGAGGATCAGCCGGGCATCCGGTAGATGCTGCTGAAGGATGTAGGAATTGATGGTCGGGACCATGATGTCGTCCTTGCCGTTGACGACGAGCGTGCGCTGCTTGATCTTCTTCAAATCGCCGTAGCGGTCCGTCGCTGGGATCGCACCCCATTTAGCAAGAGCGACGAGCTGGGCCTCGGCGACCTGGGGCTTCGCATCTGGTTCGCGGTCCAGCTTTCGCGCGGCAATCCGCTTGAGCCAGGCCTCGCCCGCCGCTTGACTCGTCGGACTCTTCGAAAAGAACAGTTCCATCGATCGTTCCTGCTGTGTGGTGTTCGGTCGATTGACGATTTCCAGCACCTCGGCCGAAAGTGTCTGCATGCCTTCGCCCGCAGATGGGCCGGTGCCAGCGAGGAGGATGCGCCGCACCAGTTTGGGCGCGTCAAGCGCCACCTGCTGCGCGACCATGCCGCCGATCGAGAAACCGAACAGATCGATCTCCTTCAGGCCGAGCGCCTTGACGAAAGCGATGATGTCGGCCGCGACAGCGGGCATCGACTCCGACGTCTTGCCACCCGAGCGACCAACACCCCGATAATCGACCAGGATCACCGGGCGGTCTTGCGCCAAGCGGTTGGTGTGGATCGGATCCCAATTGTTCATCGTGCCGGTGAAATGCTGAAAGCACACCACCGGCGGGGCGCCTTCCTTGCCGAAATGCCGGTAGGCGAGGCCCGCACCGCCGATATCCTGGAATTGGGTCGGCGCGGTTTCGCTGAGATTGACGTTACTTCCTTTGTTCATTAAATTTTCCTTTCGTGAATGTTCTCACTCTCGTCAAAACGTTTTCCTATCCTGCCTATGCGACAGAAGACTTGATCGACTCCTGGTCCGGTACCACCGAATCTCCGTCGCGCAAGAAGATCTTTACGTGCTCCAGGAACGCTTTTCTGTGTTGATAAAACGCTCCATGACTTGAATCCGGGTACATGATGAGCTGAGCGTTTGGCAGATGCTCCGCCAGAATGAAAGCGTTGATCGGTATCACTACGATGTCTTTGTTGCCGTGAACAATGAGCGTCGGATGTGTGATTCTTTTCAAGGTAGCGTAACGTTCGGTGGCTGATATCGTTCCCCACTCCCTGATCGCGGCAAGCTGCGCGACGGCCGAGTCTCTGGACACAGGAAGGTCACGATCATTTTTGCGAGACTCGAGTCGCTTGATGTATTCGCGTCCAGCAGCCTGGCTGGTTCCAGAGGGAGCGAAGAACGCACCCAACAAGAAAGCCACGGGATCCGCCTGCTCTTCCGCCGACAGTTCGGTGAAGGTCATACCCTCTCCGCCGCGCGGACCTGTTCCCAAAAGAATGAGCCGCCCGACGAGTTGAGGATGCTCAAGCGGTAACTCCTGTGCGATCATGCCGCCCAGCGAGAAGCCCACGACGTGAATCTGCTTCAAGCCGAGGGCTCGGCAGAAAGCAACGCAATGTTTCGTCATCTCCGCGACCGTGTGCGGAGTTTTTCCTCCAGAAGCGCCAACGCCAGCATTATCAAAGAGAATCACCTCATGATTCGCAGCAAGGCTGTTGGTTACGTCCGGATCCCAGCCGTCCATGTTGGAGTTGAAGTACCCCAGAAGGAGCAGCGGAATCGTGCCCCGTTTGCCGAATCGGCGGTAGGCATAGCGGATGCCATCGGCTTCGACAAACTGTGTGGGGACCGTTTCGTGTGTGTAATTGCTCGTCATCTTTCCCTCTCCAATCCGATCCTTATCGGAGCTGAGCCCTTTTGATATCCGCCTTGTTCAAACCAGGCGCTCGGCTGAAGGCGACCGCTGTGGCGCGACCGATGCCGGTCAGCGCGCGGGTAATCAAAACAGGTGACGTTGATCTTGCGCAGCTCTTTCGATTTACGGAGGGCCGCTTTGGCGTGAAAGAACCGTGACTTCGCAGCCGCAACCGAAATGCCGACTTGCGCTGCCGTTTCCCGCAGCGAATGGTCCTGCAACGTATGAAACTCAAGAGTGTGCCGAAGCCGGGGACGTAGATCCGCGATTGCGTCTCGAAGAAATCTTTCCCGCTCTCGCTCGGCGCACCGTATTTCGGGATTTGGAGCAGAGTCCGGTGCTTCCAACAGCGTACCGTCTACACCTGCACCATGCCCCAACATTTAACGCGAATTACGCTTCTTCCGAAGGATCATCAGCGCCGAATTCATCCCAATGCGTGTCAGCCAGGTAGAGAAAGTGGATCTTCCGTCGAAGCTCTTGCGATGGAGGAACGCCCTTAGGAGAGAGTCCTGCACCGCATCTTCGGCGTCTTCACGGTTTCGAGTTATGCGATGCACAGTGCGAAATAGCTTTTCCGCGTGTGCTCGATACAGCGTGTCGAGCGCCGCAGCTTCTCCGCTCTTTGCTGCTGCCAGTAAGCTAGCTTCGCCGATGCCCGTTCCCACTTGTAGAGGCGACGGCACTTCTCCATTCCTGCTTTCCATCTTCTTCCTCCAACCAGCTTTTCCCTTGTTACGCTTATGGGGTGCTTTTGGCCGACCCTCGTTCCCGGAGCATCCATTCCCTGATATAAGGCGAACAGCGCAGCACTGAAATCCCCTCCGCCTCGCACGCGTTGAGAAACCGAACACCTTCGACATCCACGAGATCCACCTCCTCCAAATCCAAAGCGATTCGTGGTCCGCCACGCTCGATCTCCGCCTTCACCTGATCACGGTGCTCGGAGCGAAACGCCCCGCTCAGCCGAATCCGGGTTCGGCGCTTACCGCAAATCCGTTCAATCTTGAGAGTCATGCGTCTCTGGTCCGAGGCACACCCTTACGAATGCAACGACCGGGCCATTCACAATTCGTTGCACGGACGCGACTTAGAAGCGCCGGCCATGCTCGGTTTTGAGTAATTGTTGTTTAGTGAGCAAACGCGATGGGATTGCCGGTTAGAGAGGGATTAGTTCGACTGGTGAACTTTAAACCGATATTTGTTGATTCCCAGTCGCCTGATTTTTGCGTCAAGCGTTGGTCTTGGGAGCCCCAATTTGGTTGCCGCACCACCTGGCCCGGAGACACGGCCCCCACTTTCCGCTAGGGCGGCCTCAATCATTTCCTTTTCCTGCCGATGCAGCGGTTTATTTAGTGCCACCGTCGAACCGACAGGTTGTGGCGCGTGCCGTTTTGAGCCAGGTCTCATCCACGCAAAAAATGTCACCTTCGCTCAGGATCACGGCTCGCTCAATCACGTTTGTAATTCACGAATGTTGCCCGGCCAGCCGTAGGCTTTCAATAGTTTGAGACTTCTTCTGTCAACTGTTCTGAATTTCTTTCGGGACTGCATCGAGAATCCTCTCGCCCACACCCCCGTCGACGGCATGGCGAGGGCGGCGGATGCTGCGACTGGAACGAAGGTGGCCGATGAGCTCTTTTTTCAGGGCGCCGCGAGCTTGGACGAAAAGGCTGCGATAGATCGTCTCGTGTGACACCCACATCTCGGGATCCTAATCCCTCAGCCAACCTGCGATCTGCTGAGGCGACAAGTCTTGCTTGAGTTTACCCGCTACGATCCGCTGCAACCGTGGGCTCCTGGCGAGCACACTGGGCTTGGGTCGGCGTGCTGAATCCCAAGCCATTTGGTCGGCGTGAGCTGCCCGATAGCCTTCTCGACCTCCGTGCCGAGAGACTTCCTGGCTGACCGTGGAGACGGCTCTATGAAGAGCCTCTGGCGATGGCGCGCAATGTGTCACCGGCGGCAATACCTCGGGAAATCTCTTCACGCTCGCTGAAGCTCAGTACTCTCGGTGCACGACGGCGTTCCGCGGGCGCAATACCCCCTGAGGCTTGCAGGACGCGGTACAGGTTCGTGGTCCGCTGGCCTAGCTCGTTGGCGATGCCGAGAACCGTTTCGCCAGCTTTATGTCGGCGCCAGAGTTCTTCGCGTTCTCAACCTCATCATTTCTCGGATGATCGTAAATGGGTGGCCCACCCGTCGCGGCTGGCATGGATTGTGACCTTTAAGGTATGTGCTTTGGGGGATGCGGCGCTTCCAGAAAGGCCCAGCGCTCGGTTATTTTCCTGCCTGCAATTCTCCAGATCACAATTCCGCGAAACTCAATTTTTTGCTTCGTAATCGCGTCGGTTCCAGTCCATTGGTTGCGAACCACTACCTTGTCGTCTTCGGCGATCATGTCCTCAATCTTCACGTGGATATCCGGAAACCGCTTATACGCTCCCCCGACATATTGCTTGGCACCGGCCGGACCGGCAGGGGTGCCTGGGGGAACATCCGCGCCGTGATCGACGAAGTCTGGGGCAAAATTAATATCCGCGATATCCAGATTTTTTTGGTTTACAAATTCTTCGAAATGATTGGCGATGAACTGCTTCATTTCGGCCAAAGTCATTTTTGTTTTTGGGTTCGCAGTTTGTTCCGCCAACATAGTTTTAAGCTCCTTAGCTGCGTTCACGCTGCCTGCTCGCGGAACGCATCGACATTCTCCGCCAAATATTGGTCCATCGAGATCGCGGGTCTAACCAGCAGCTTTTCGGTCAGGCCGTCCACTTCCTCGCCTTTTCCTTGCGCGCAAAATTCCTGCAGCTCGAGCCCATTCATCCGCTTCAGCTCCGAGACGCTCACCCCGCCGCACTTCGCTTGCCAGATGAAGTAGGTCGCACGGCTGATCCCATGCTTCCTGGTCAACTCGCTGAGTGCGACTCCGGCTTCGCCTTCCTTCAAGATCGCAACGATCTGTGACTCGCTAAACCTCGACTTCCTCATGACATCCCCCGGACCGGGAGAATCTACTACTTACCTGTATCCGAGCCGGGGGAGCCTACGATTTCGATACGGCAATACCACTACCGAGAGACCAGTCTTCCAAACCAGAGGTCATGGAGAGACGGACCATGACATCGTCACGCGCAATTCCCGGCGAAGCAGCAAGTTTGTCCGAAAGACGCGACAGTAAGGCCTCCTTTTCGGCCCGACGCCGCGCATCTGACTCGATGTTAATGATCACGAAATTTTCCGAGCGAGACCCTTGGATCCCGAAGCGACGAGCGTAGATCAGATCGCTCGGCTCAAGTTGCTCTATGATCTGGAACGTTTCCTCCTTCTGCTGTACATAAGCCTCGACGAGCGCCTCGTAAATGCTGTCTGACATCTTCTTGATATAGTCAGGCGACTTCCCCTTGATCATCGTCACACGAACCAGTGGCATGAGAATCCTCCTTATTGCTGCCCCTTGCGTTTAGCCATTTGCGCCGGCGGTTCAGCCCACGCTGTATCCAGAGTCCGGCATTCGTAGAGACTGCAACAACCGTGCCATATGAAATTGCTTGAGAAGAAGCGACTTAGAAGCGCCGGCGATGCTCGGTTTTGAGAAAATGTTGTTCAGTGAGCAAACGTGATGGGATTGCCGGGTAGACAGGGATCAGTTCGACTGATGAACTTTGAACCGATGTTTGTTGACTCCCAATCGCCTGATTTTTGCATCAAGCGTCGCCCGTGGAATTCCGAGCTTGCCAGCCGCACCACCCGGACCGGAGACACGGCCCGCACTTTCTGCGAGGGCGACCTCAATCATTTCCTTTTCCTGTCGATGCAGCGCTTTATTTAGTGCCACCGTCGGACCACCGGATTGTGGCGCCTGCCGTTTGAGCCATGTTTCGTCCACGGAAAAAATGTCACCATCGCTCAGGATCACGGCTCTCTCAATTACATTTTGTAGTTCACGAACGTTGCCCGGCCAACCGTAGGCTTGCAACAGCTTGAGAGTTCTTCTGTCAATTGTTTTGAACTTCTTGCCGGCCTTTTTTCCGAAGCGGTCAATGAAGTACTCGACAAGCAAGGCGATGTCCGGTGCGCGATCGCGCAACGAAGGCATCTCAACGGGCACGACATTCAGTCTGTATAAGAGATCTTGGCGAAACTTGCCTTCGGCCACGAGCGCGTTCAAATCACGATGCGTGGCCGCCAGCACTCTTACGTCAAGAGGAATTGGCCTGTTACTGCCGACGCGTTCGATCTCACGTTCTTGCAGCACTCGTAGCAGTGCGATTTGGATTTCTGGGGGCAAATCGCCTATTTCGTCCAGGAAAATCGTGCCGCCATTCGCCGATTCAAAACGTCCCAAGCGCCGTTGCGTCGCACCAGTGAAGGCGCCCTTCTCGTGACCAAAAAGCTCGGAAGCAATCAACGAGGCGGGGATTGCCGCACAATTCACACCAATAAATGCCCGTTCCCCGCGGTTGGAGCGCTTGTGGATGGCGCGCGCAATCAATTCCTTTCCCGTGCCGGTTTCGCCCAGAATCAGGACGGTGGAATCCGATTGTGCCACCTTGTCGACTTGGCGAAGCACCTTACGCAGCGCTTCCGACGAGCCGACAATGTCCTCAAACATCGAGTCACGATCGATTTGCTCTCGCAACGCGACGGTTTCGTTTCGCAGGCGGTCTTCGGCGCGTTTACGGTCGTCGATGTCCGTCCCTGTTGCATACCAACGCATGACCTTTCCACTCTCGTCTAGTAACGGGTTGTACCGGATCAAGAACCACCGATACTTACCGTCCTTTCCCAGAGCCCGTTGCTCGTTTTCGAATGGAGCGGCACCGGAGAGGGCTTTGTTCCGTTCTTCGCGAAGCCTCTGAACGTCATCGGGATGGAAAACGCGCGCCCGAAAATCGTCGCCTCGCACGTCGTCCAGAGACAGTCCGGTGTACTCGAGCGTCACGCGATTCGCGTAAATGGCTTTCCCGTCCGGATTCATGACGATGATGGTTTGTGGAATAGCATCGGTCATGCGCCGAAGCTCTTCCTCATCCTGACGGAGCTTAGCTTCGGCGCGCTTGAGGTCATCGATGTCAGTATCCGTTCCATACCAGTTGACAATGTTGCCCGATTCGTCGCGCAGCGGCTCAGCCCGAAACAAGAACCATCGATACACCCCGTCAAATCGACGCAGCCTACCCTCGACTTGGCCGGGCTGGCCAGCGGCCAGATCTCCGAGCCATTTATCTGTTATTTTCTTCAAGTCTTCCGGGTGAATGGCATTCTGCCAGCCCCAGCCGTGAACCACTTCAAGAGATAAGCCCGTATATTCGAGCCATCGTCGGTTCCAAAATATTCCCGTACCATCCGGCAAAGTACACCACGCGAGCGTCGGGATCGTGTCGATGATCTTCCGGAGTCTCGCTTCCGAGTTGCGGATCTCCTCAGAGGCGCCTCGCAACGCTTCCTGCGATCGCTCTCCTTCGATGGCGATTACGGCGATGTGACCCGCGCCTTCGATTAGTCGCAAATCAGTCTCGTTAGGGGTACGCGGCTCCGTATAGGAGATGCAGAAAGTGCCAAGAATTTCCTGATTTTTGGAGAGTAGCGGTTGAGACCACACGGCGCGCAACCCGTGACTCAAAGCAAGGGCTCGGTAGTCAGCCCATAAGGGATCTGTTGTAATGTCGGAAACGACCACCCGCTGCTTCAGAGATGCGGCGGTACCGCAGGAACCTACGCAAGGGCCAATCCTTAGCGGAGTGATGGCCTCAATCCAACCCTTGGGAAGTCGAGGACCAGCTGCGGGCCGAAGGTGCATGCCATCCGCGTCCATCAGCATCACTGACGACTTGGTGTTACGGGCCTGAGCATCGATCGTTTCGCACAACCCTTGCAAAATATCTGCCAGGCAAGCTCCGTTGGCAATCATTTCCAAGGTTCGTTTTTCTGCGGCCAGTAGTGCTTCCGCGCGCTTACGATCCTCAATATCCGTATTCGCGCCATACCATTTGAAGATGTCACCGCGATTGTCGCGTACGGGCTCTATACGGAACAGGAACCACCGAAAGTCTCCATCGCACCGGCGCAGGCGTGCTTCAATCTCACCGGCCTCGCCCGAATCCAGCAGGCGCCGCCAAAAATCCAAGAGCCTGTCGCGGTCTTCTGTGTGAAGAGCCGCAGTCCAGCCCCATTTCGATGCCTCTTCAGTAGAGAGGCCGGTGTAATCCAGCCAGCGTCGATTGAAGAATTCGGCGGACCCGTCGGGACGAGCGGACCATGCCAGAGTAGGAATAGCGTCAACGTCTTGTGCTTGCCGAGCCTGCTCGCTACTCTGCCCTGTGGATGCCATTCGCGAATTATAGTCGCACTCGGCCATTCATGTCGCTTCTCCGCAGCTAATAGGGATTCCGCTCGCGCCGCGGTTGTCGTATTCGGCCCTCCTTTGGATTCAGAGCCGGCGGGCTGCACCATGACCAATGCGATCTTCGTTCGCCTCAACATGATTGCCTGCCATACTCAAAGGTCATTTCGAGTGATCGGAAAATCTTCTTTCGTGCCGCTCAGTTGTCGGCACTGTGGCCTCCGATACTCGTTGCTCAAATGAGATATTGGCGATTGAATTGGGACCGCCACAAATTGCCGTGGCGATCCCATTCTTGCCGTTGACGGGGGTTAGAAGTCGAGCCGCAGTGCTACTTGTCCGGTGCGGTTTCCGCCGTTCTCCGCGGTCTGTGCGGATTGCAGCACGCCGAACGTGCTCGGGTTGCTTACGTTTGTCGCGGGTGGCGCAAAGTTGGTGTGGTTTAGCACATTCGTAAACGTCGCCTCGAAACGCAGCCGCAATCCTTCCCGTAGGGTCATTGTCTTCGACAATCCCGCGTTGACTGCAACTGTTCCGGGGCCCTCCAAAATGCCGACGCCCGCGTTTCCAACACGAGCCGCACCGACTGGCGTTGGGGCAAAAGCATTGATGTTGAAATAATTACTGGAGGTCCGATGACTCGGAATCGGGTTGCCCACCAGGTCCGGACGGACAATCGAACCCACCCCTACCGGGTTGGTGTTCGTTTGGTCCAGAGTCGGGCTGATGGTCGGAGTGAGGTAAGGGCCGGTCTCGATCAGCGTTACCGTATTCAGGCTCCATCCGCCCAATACTCCGTTCGCCACCCGCGACTGGCTGGACCAACGGCGGCCCTTCCCGAAGGGCAGTTCGTAAGTACCGGTTAGCAGAAACCGATGCCGCCGTGCACCCTCGACATTGCCGCGATTCAGCCCAACCGCAAAGCGGTCGACAACCGCGAGCTCGTAGCTGGTCTCGCCCGCAAAGGCAGTCGGGGCATCGCCTTGCGCATCGCTGATGTCATGTGTCCAGGCGTAGTTGGCCTGGAAGGACAAACCGTTGCCCGTCTTATGAGTGGCTTCGACTTGCATCGCCTGGTAGTTTTGAAAACCGAGATTCTCAGTCGAGAAAGGGATTCCCCAGTTCTGGAACGGCGCCCGCGGATCCACGAACGGGCTCGGCACGTACGGCTGGGCGCTCGGAGCGATCTGATTCAGGTTGACGGTAACGTTCAAACGGTAGGAGTTCATGCCGACGTAACTCACTCGCACTGCCGTATTAGGGTTCAATTCGCGCTCCAGCGTAACGTTCCATTGCGCGGACTGCGGATCCCGGTAGTGTGGATCGGTGGCCTGCCCAAGGGTTGCACCACCTATCTGGTTCAATTGGCTTGGCGAAAGAGTCTGCGGAAACTGAAACAAGGGCTGACCATTCGCGCCGACCCCGTTTTGAAACGTGTGCTGGTTGGCTTCGGGATTACTCTCATTGTTGTTCTGAAGCTGCCCAAGGTTGGTTACGGTAAATATGCCAAAGCCTGCACGGAGCACGGTCTTGTTGTCCTTGAACGGTCGGTAGGCGATACCGATGCGCGGATCGATGTTGCCTTTATAGAACTGGCGAAGGCCCGCGGGCAATCCTGCCTGGCCGTTGGACACGACGGCAGTGCAGGGTAGCGAGGCAGAGGGTGCATAGCCCGCGTCCGCAGGGGCGGAGAAGCCCGGAGGCGCTGCATTGCATGCATTGAAAGATTGTAGAAACCCAAACGCAGGGCCACCCAAGGTGTTGTATATGTACTTGTTAACGATCACTGTGTTGGTCCGTGGGTCGAAGTTCGCCTGAATCCCGTGCTTATCCACGAATGGCGGCTGCAATTCCCAACGCACACCGGCATTGACGGTCAACCGATCATTCACTCGCCATTCATCCTGCGAGTAGAAGCTGGTTTGCGGCCCCCCGGCGTCATCCCTAGGTCCGGTAACGTCGAAATAAGTGCTGCCCGGCAGACCGAGAAGCAAGTCGCCGAATGCGTTTCCCGTGAAAACATTCTGATGGAACGTGAACAGGCCATAGTCGTCGGAAGGAGTCTCGATTTCGGGGACAGCGAACCGTACCCATCGAACATCCACTCCAGTGCGAATGGTGTGCTTGCCTCTGATGTAGGTAAGGTTGTCCGCTATCTGATTGGTGCTGGATAGCGTGGGGCCCACATGATCTCTGCCTATCGGAATAAAGCCCGTACCATCGGAGAAGTTAAAGCTCGGGAACCCCCCGTCGGTTGGGTGGTGTGAAACATCAACGTTCTGAAGTCCGAGTTGGGCGATCGCCGCCGCACCCTCGATCGAAAAGGTCGGCGTCAGCAAGGTGTGTGTAAACCCAAACCGGAACTCGTTCAGTAGGGTCGGACGAATCGAAATGTTGTGCGAGATCAAAAAGCTTCTGTCATGTTCATGGTCCAAATCGTTGGGGAGGAGAGGGTTCACGACACTCGCGGTTACGTTCTTCCAATTGAACCGTGCGTATATCTGCTGGTTGTTACTGATAATCCGATCGATCCTCCCGTCAAAGCCATTCGTCGAGGAAGGAATCGGCTGCAACGCTTCATAGTTAAAGCTGCCACCCGATGTCACATTGGGTAGCGGGTAAAAGGTGTTCAGCAACGTTAGCGAAGACTGGTTCAGCTTCGATGTTGGGATCGTATTATTCGGAAATGGCTGGCCCGTCGCTGGATCTATTAACGTGTTGTTGGGGATCGAAAGACCATTAAGATCTCCATTTCTTTGCGCCACGGTGGGCATCAGATATTGTTCAGGCTGCGAGGTCACTTTTCTGTTGCCCTCGTAGTCGAAGAAGAAAAACGTCTTGTCCTTGCCGTTGTACAGCTTTGGAATCCGTACTGGCCCGCCTAAACTCCCCCCGAAGGTATTAAAGCGCTTGGGTGCTTTTTTGTCGAAGTTGAGAACTTTGGCATCGAGTGCGTCGTTCTGGAGATATTCGAAGAGGCTTCCGTGAATATTGTTCGTTCCCGCCTTGGTGGTAAATGTGACATCGCCTACTTGCGAGAATTCGGCATTGTTGTTGAAGGACGTAATCCTGAGTTCGGCAATGCCCTCGGAAGACGGGTAGGGATTCGCTCCCGCGGCACTCAAGAATATGTTCGCCGTGGAGATGCCATCTACCGAATAGCCCACCATGTTTGCTGTGGCGCCGCCGAGAGCGATATTTCCCTGACTGTCTTGCTGTACGTTCGGCGAACTTTGCAAAGCGGCTAACGGACTCGTCGAGACGGCCCGGAAATTCATCGGCAATTGGGTGATTTCTGAGGTTCCTTTGGAATCGCCGACAATTCCGTTCTCCGTGTTGATTACAGCAACCGTATCTGAGACTTCCACCTTTTGAACTTGTGTCTCGAGCGTCATGGTGACGTCGATACGCAACGTCTGGCGGGCATTTAGTTCCGCCGAGGGAACTTGAAACTCGGCGAAGCCAGGGGCCTGAGCCGAAAGCGCGTATTTGCCGGGCTTCAGGTTTACAAATTCAAACGATCCATCCGCGTCCGTTGTCGTGGAATGAGTACTGTTGTCTTCCAAACTTCGTATCTGGAGCGAAGCGCCTGCTATAGACCCCAGAGACGCGTCATGCACCGCGCCGACGATACTGCCAAAGGTCGACTGGCCGGTAACCGGCCAAACCGTGCACAGCAAAGCAACTAGAATGGCTACCAACGCCCTACGCATGTCTTTCCTCCGAAAGAGAAAGGTTTCTGGTTTTTCAGACTTCAACCCCTCTTGTGGACAGACTCTATTGGTATCTCTGTGTAAAAGACCGGATCGCTTTATAAGCTTTCCGTTAGCATCGGCGACCTTCGCATCACCTTGGACAATGTGCCGCAGTGTGGCCAAGCTCGGAGTGCGAGACACACTAAGCTCGGCGAGAGCGAAGAGCAGTTCGCAATCGCGTACAGTCGAGAAGCGAACATTGGTAGCGGGGCAGTACGGGGCAGAAGGTCACACTTTGTGGCGACGCCGTTTTCCAAGCGTGTCAGTTGGCAATTGAAACTTATAACCGACCCAGGGTTCTGTCAGGAAGTAACGGGGATGCGCAGGGTCCTTTTCGATTTTCTGGCGCAGCTGCTTGATCACTACGCGAACAGGTTCGGTTTCTTCCCCGTACTCTGGCCCCCAGACTATCTGCAACATTTTCCTGTGCGTAACCGGTCTTCCTTGCTGAGTGACGAGCAAACGCAAGACATCAAACTCTTTGGGCGTCAGGTGGACACTATTCCCACGGACAGTAACCATTCGCATATCGAGATCGATAGTCAGCTCCGAAGTCTCGATTTTTGGAAGGGGTTCTTCGGCACTGGAACGCCGCAGAGCAGCTCGAACATGCGCCAGCAACTCTGCCATCGCAAACGGCTTTACGATGTAATCGTCCGCACCGGCATCCAGAGCATCAATCTTGTCACGAACCGAATTGCGGACGGTCACCATAAGAATGGGACCTGCAAAGGACGTGCGAATTAACCTGCAGGCGTCAAATCCGCTCATGTCTGGCAAGTTTATGTCCAACAAGACCAGGTCGGGGTGTTCCCGAACAACCGCGTCGATCCCCTCTTGTCCATTCTTCGCCAAGATGACGCCATAGCCGGCTTCGCAAAGAGTTGTTTGCAGGACCCGGCGTATCTGGGGTTCGTCGTCGACCAAAAGAAGCGTCTTGTCGTTCATACATCCCGGGCCTCTCTACAGATCACACAAGCGAAGGATCGCCGAGGATGAATAAGGCGTCGGCGGACACAGATAAGTTCCGAGCAACTCACAGGCGCATGCATAAGGAACCAGGCATGCGTCCTTAGCCATGGTTGACAAGTGGAAGCTGAGCTAAGTTACGTCAGACACGGTCAGCAATCTCCCAGATCATGGCAATTCAGCGGTGGGCGTATATCAATATCAGCCGTCGCTGACGCGCGCTCAGGGTTCGGGAACATCCCTCGTTCGAGTTCGCGTTTCGCTTGCAGCCAATCGTCCAGCTCACGGCCTGGTTGTTCGCCGCGTTCGCGGTAGATTCCGTATGCGCGACGTCTGATTTCCTCGTCACGCGCCGAGTTCCCTACGGAGACGTCTCTCGTCTCCGCCTGGCTAGAGTCCGCTTGGAGCTCTGTAATTCCTTTTCTCCTTCGTTTTGATGACATACTCATCCGCTTCCTTTCCTGCATCATGCGGACGTAGGCATTCGTAACCTGTTCGAGAGAAGATCTCTCGATCATCGGGCGGATATTCTCTAGGACGCAGCAGGCAAGACTGTCCCGCCATCAATTGGCGGGCCGCTGAGACTTCCTTGGATCGAGCACCCCCCTAAGCCCATCCGATACCCGATCTCGAGTCATGCAACCGAGTGCCCAATTGGACTTCATTGAAAACAGGGCTCGAAAAAGAAATTGCAGTGACACAATTTGGGGAATTGCCAGATTTTTTGCATTTGAAAGAGGAACCGTCAGTCATTGTCCCCACTCCGCAGATTGAGATCGGTCCAACATGCGTCTGCTGATATCGCAAAGCTCCGATTGCAGATCGTCAGTAGAAGCTCCTGCCAGCGTCGCGGAATCAATCGCGTCAATCAGCACAATGATGGTTGCAAAGTCCGCGCTACAGCCCCAGCAGAATTTCTCAGTTGTTCCGGGCAGGTCAAATGACGCCTCCATACGCCCACAAATACTACATTGTGAAATCAACTCCTCCTCCGTGCCCTTGGGGCCAGCTAACATAAGGGCTCCTTTCACTCACTGCGCTTGAGTTCCGCACAGCGCGTTTCGTCGATCGGCCGGAAAGCGGAGTCACTGCAGCACAACGGCTCAGGCCGAAACCGCTTCGCCGGTCGACCATCATCCGCATAGTAGGAATCGCTCTGGGAGCAAGTCCGGTGGATTCTGTTTGGAAACCATGAGGCCAAAAACGCGGTCGTACGCGGGTGCAGCCTTGGATCGAAAACCAGTTCTGGCGACCTTCTAACAATCCACTCAAGCCTTTACCGCGCCGCTCTCGAGCGGACACGCAATGAACGGTGCGGCCGACTGACCAAATCAACTCGGCCTGCGCATTGCATCCTAGAGCTAAACCACGCTTATGAATTCCTCACGAATCACACCGGACTTCTCCAGAGGTGCTTCGGTAACGTCTGATTCATCGGGCGAAACCTTTTTGGAATGAGGTTCTGTCTGTAATTCATGCCATGACTCTGACCATCTTTATTGCGCTTTGTCTGTTGGGTTGCGGATTCATGCTGTACGTCCTCCTCCAGTGGATTCGAGATACGCAACCTAGAAATGCAACTGGCGGCTGTGAAGGCAAAGAGCAGGATAGAAAACAGCCACACATCGTGAGTTCTAGTAAAACCAACCGAAACAAACTCAACGCCCCAACTGCTACAGATAGTCAGTTGGTGGACATGGGGCAACGGACGAAGCGGTTCGAGTCAAGCCTCGACTATTCAGAGCGGATTGCCTACGAGCGAATCGCTAGAGCCCTGACGCCACGAAAAAGGGCTTAGTAGCAAGTAATGGGTTTAATTGCCTGGCACAAGGCGCCAGGCGACAAAGGAAATGTGAACGGTTCGCGGCGAGCAGGTTGGGCTATTCATGTGATTCAGCCAAATGGTGGAAGGACCGAACAATCATGCTTGACATCGTTTTCATCGGTGCAACTGCGCTGTTTTTTGTCATTGCAGTTCTCTACGTTCGCGGATGCGAACGCTTGAAGCAGGAGAAACGGGTATGAGTCTGGGCAATGCAGTTCTGCTGTTCATTTCGGTGCTCATGTGTGGATACCTGCTCTATGCCTTGCTGAAAGCGGAGGAGTTTTGAACATGACGGCGAATGGTTGGTTTCAGATCGGACTCTTTTTTCTTGTGATTCTGCTAGTTACAAAGCCGATCGGCGTTTTCATGATGAGGGTTTTCAATCGCGAGAAGACATTTCTAGATCCGGTGCTTCGGCCAATCGAGAGGCTTGTCTACTGGTTGACGGGAGTCGACGAGAGCCGCGAGATGCGGTGGACGGAATACACCATTTCCATGCTTTTGTTCAGCGGAGTTTCGATGGCTCTTTTGTACTTTATCGAACGAACGCAACACTGGCTTCCATTCAACACGCAGAAATTCACTAATGTTGATCCATCTTTGGCTTGGGGCACAGCGGCCTCATTCACAACCAATACCAATTGGCAGGCGTATAGCGGCGAAGCAACGATGAGCTACTTCACGCAAATGGCGGGGCTCGCGTATCACAACTTCGTTTCTGCGGCGGTCGGGATCGTCCTTGCTATCGTCGTTATTCGCGGTATTGCCCGTAAGGAAACGAACAAGCTCGGAAACTTCTGGGTTGATACAACTCGATGTCTCCTATGGGTCCTGCTGCCGGTTTGTCTAGTGGGTTCTCTCGTTCTGGTCTCCCAGGGCGTCGTCCAAAATCTGAAGCCCTATACAACGGTCGACCTAGTTCAGCCGTATACCGCACAAATGACCAGCCAGGATGGCAAGACCATTACACAGATCGTGACTCAACAGGTGATTGCACAGGGGCCCGTGGCGTCGCAGGAAATCATCAAGGAACTCGGAACCAACGGCGGTGGATTTTTCGGCGCCAACAGCGCGCATCCATTTGAGAATCCGACCCCATTCTCAAATCTCCTCGAGATGCTGGCCATTTTCGCGATTCCCTCCGGTCTAACCTACACACTGGGCCGCATGACGGGCTCTCAACGCCACGGTTGGGCCGTCTGGGCAGCTATGGCTTTTCTGTTTCTACTCGCCGTGACAGCGACTTATTGGGCCGAAGCCAAAGGCAACCCCCTCCTCGCCAATACGGACCAGCGTGTAACTGCGCTCCAGCCGGGCGGAAACATGGAGGGAAAGGAAGTGCGCTTTGGGATCGCCAACTCTGCACTCTTCGCCACGGTCACCACGGACGCCAGTTGCGGGGCGGTGAACGGTGCGCACGATTCTTTCACACCGCTCGGCGGTATGGTTCCGCTCATCAACATGATGCTCGGGGAAGTTGTTTTCGGTGGCGTGGGCGCTGGGTTGTACGGAACGTTCGTCTTTATAGTCCTCGCGGTATTTATCGCCGGCTTGATGGTCGGCCGCACCCCTGAGTATTTGGGCAAGAAAATCGAGTCGTACGACGTCAAGATGGCCATGCTGGCAGTACTCATCCTGACGTTCACGATCTTGGGCTTCTCGGCCATATCCATCGTCAAGCCGTACGGAACGTCGAGTATTTCTAATCCTGGCCCGCATGGGTTGACACAAATCTTGTACGCCTACGTTTCCTCCGCGGCCAACAATGGTTCGGCTTTCGGGGGGCTGAACCCGAATACACTCTGGTACAACACGACGACCGGCACTGCGCAACTCCTCGGCCGATTTTTCATGATCATTCCGATCATGGCCATCGCAGGCAGCCTGGCTAGAAAAAGGATTGTTCCCGCATCGGCTGGCACCTTCCCGGTAACCGGCGGTTTGTTCTCCGGTTTGCTGGTTTCCACGATTCTGATTGTGGGCGCTCTCACGTTCTTCCCGGCTCTGAGTCTCGGGCCAATTCTCGAACACTTGCTTATGCAAGCGGGAAAGGTCTTTTGAGGTGGATATGGACCAAGTTGCGCGAATCAGAAAGAAGTCACTCATCGACACCGCAATTCTTTCTCGAGCTGTGGCGGATTCCTTCCGTAAGTTGAGTCCCCGCAAGATGGCCAAGAACCCGGTGATGTTTGTGGTCGAGGTAGGTGCGCTACTGACGGCAATCCAATTGGTCTGGAACGTTGCGCACCATGCTGGACAGTTCGGCTTCGGCCTGCAGATTACGCTTTGGCTGTGGTTTACCGTTCTCTTTGCCAATTTCGCGGAAGCGATGGCCGAAGGCCGCGGCAAAGCACAGGCCGATACATTACGCAAAGCAAGGGCTGAGACGCAGGCTCATAGGTTGCGCTGCGACGGCGCGACAGAGGTGGTGCCCAGTTCGAACCTGCGCTCCGGGGACATCGTCGTTGTGACCGCGGGAGAATTCATTCCTGGCGACGGCGAGGTCATCGAAGGTGTTGCGTCGGTAGACGAGTCCGCCATCACAGGTGAATCTGCCCCCGTCATTCGCGAATCGGGAGGAGACCGTTCTGCGGTCACCGGTGGCACAAGAGTTCTCTCCGATGAAATCAAGGTGCGCATCACATCTAACCCTGGCGAAACGTTTCTCGATCGCATGATTAAGCTGGTCGAAGGAGCTTCGCGGCAGAAAACACCGAATGAGATCGCACTGAACATTCTTTTGGCAGGTCTCACCATCATCTTCCTCGTGGCGGTCGTAACGCTTCAGCCGTTCGCGGTCTATTCAGGGGCTTCGCAGAGCATTTTCGTGTTGGTCTCGCTCCTCGTTTGTTTGATTCCCACCACCATCGGGGGACTTTTGTCAGCGATTGGGATTGCCGGCATGGATCGCATGATACAGAGAAACGTCATCGCGATGTCCGGACGCGCGGTGGAAGCCTCCGGGGACGTCGATGTGTTGTTGCTCGACAAGACTGGCACGATCACGCTCGGGAATAGAGCCGCCACCGCTTTCATTGCCGCTCCAGGCGTACACCCGAAGGATCTTGCGATTGCCGCGCAACTCGCTTCGCTGGCCGACGAGACTCCCGAAGGGCGCTCGATCGTGGTGCTGGCCAAGGAGAAATACGGCATCCGAGGGCGCGACCTGAGCCAGTACACGCCAACTTTCATCCCCTTCAGTGCGCAGACCCGTATGTCCGGAGCTAACCTTGACGGCATCGAGGTTAGGAAAGGCGCAAAGGACGCAATTGCAAAGTATTGCGAAGAACGTGGGCAATCTGTTCCACCTGAGGTGGAGCATGCGGTATCAGAGATTTCGAACGGGGGCGGGACTCCGCTTCTCGTTTGCGAGAATCGGAAAGTTCTTGGCGTTATCGCGCTCACCGACATCGTCAAGGGAGGAATGAAAGAGCGGTTCGATCAACTGCGGGCTATGGGCATTCGCACCATGATGATCACCGGGGATAACCCCCTCACGGCGGCAGCCATCGCCCGGCAGGCCGGGGTCGACGACTTTCTCGCCGAAGCCAAACCCGAAGATAAGATTGCGGTTATCAAACGCGAGCAGGCTAAGGGCAAGCTGGTCGCCATGACTGGTGATGGAACTAACGATGCCCCCGCGCTGGCGCAAGCGGATGTGGGCGTGGCTATGAACACCGGCACACAGGCCGCCAAGGAAGCCGGCAACATGGTGGATCTCGACTCCAACCCGACAAAGCTCATCGAAATCGTCGAGATCGGCAAGCAACTGCTGATCACTCGCGGTGCGCTAACCACGTTCTCAGTCGCAAACGACGTGGCCAAGTACTTCGCGATTATTCCTGCGATGTTTGCTGGAGCCTTCCCCGTGTTAGGTGTCCTGAACGTGATGCGCCTTCGCACACCTGAGTCGGCAATCCTTTCCGCTGTGATTTTCAACGCGCTGATTATCATCGCCCTGATACCACTTGCGCTGCGCGGTGTTCGCTATCGTCCATTGGGCGCGGCAGCACTGCTGCAGCGCAATCTGCTGATTTACGGAGTAGGCGGAATTATTGCGCCATTTATCGGCATCAAGCTCATCGATGTTGTCTTGCCATATCTGGGTTTGGCCTGAGGAGTTCCACAATGAAACGTAATTTTCTTATCGCTATACGCTTTACGTTGGCGACCACCGTGATGTTGGGCCTGTTGTACCCGCTCGGTATCACAGGTTTAGCCCAGCTTTTGTTTCATGACCGGGCCAACGGTCAGTTAATCGAGAAGAACGGCAAACTGATTGGCTCGCGGATCATCGGACAATCCTTCACCGGGCCAGGCTACTTTCATTCACGGCCGTCCAACGCTGGGACGGGTTACGATGCAACTGCAAGCAGCGGCTCCAATCTGGCTCCTACGAACAAGGTCCTAATTGACAGAGTAAAGGGTGACGTTCAAAAAGCCCAAGCGGAAGCTCCTTCTGCGCCTATTCCTGTGGACTTGGTCACGTCTTCGGGATCGGGGTTGGATCCCGACATTTCACCGGCATCGGCCGAGTTCCAGATTCCGCGCGTTGCACGCGAAAGGCATATGAATCCAGACGAACTTCGCTCTTTGGTACGGCAACACACGCTTGGACGACAGTGGGGTTTCTTAGGCGAACCTCGTGTAAATGTTTTGGAATTGAACTTGGATCTCGACAGCTCTCATCCCCTTCGATGAAATTTACCCCTTGCGAGGTCGAAGCGAACCTTTAGGGGATGCGGGGCTTGGAGGTTGAAACCTGTAGCCAAACCAGGGCTCGGTCAAGATGTAGCGGGGGTGGGCAGGATCCTTCTCGACTTTCTTCCGGAGTTGACTTATCACTGTGCGTAGATTTTCTGTATTTTCAGGATGACCTGGGCCCCAGACGATCTTTGAGAGCCTTTCATGCGTCAGCGGCTTCCCTTCCTGTTGAGCGAGAGCGCGCAGGACCTCAAATTCTTTGATGCTAAGGTTCACTCTCTGGCCACGAACCGCAACCAGCCGCATTCCAAAATCGACGCTGAATTCCGGAGTGTCAACTTTCGGCAGATGTTCGTCTGGAGAAGATCGCCTAAGTGCTGCGCGAATGCGGGCCAGCAGTTCGCTAACTCCAAATGGTTTTACAACGTAATCGTCTGCTCCTGAATCGAAAGCAACAACCTTGTCTTGTTCCTCATCTCGAACCGTTACTATGATGATCGGGCCACCGAAGGACATTCGAATCTTGCTGCAGGCTTCGAAGCCGCTCATGCCCGGCATATTCACGTCCAATAGAATCAGGTCCGGATGCTCTCGAAGGACTGCGGTAATAGCCTCCTTGCCGTTCTTGGCTTCGATGACATCGTAGCCGTTACTGGAAAGAGTGGCTTGCAGCACACGACGAATCTGCGGCTCGTCGTCAACCACGAGAATAGTAGCGTTGCTCATAGGCCCTCGGCGCTTGTGTGTCCTTCGCGGCGTCCCTCCGGCCTCGGTCGTGGAACCGACCTCAGAACCTATCGGGGAGCCGTGCTGCCAACTCGGCCTTTTAACCGGAGCCACAGCAGACTCATCTGTCGAGAGTGCAGAGTCTGCGGGGAATACTCATGGCGATTCGAAGGATCATCACCACAGAATGGTTTGAGCGACAGCCTCGCACCCTAACAACAGACACAAATAGTAGGAAAAAGGCCCTGAGCAAATCCGGCGCGTTTTATTAGGAAAATATAAAAGGAATCCGCTTTCGTCAAGCTAACTTCCTTGACAGATTCCTGATGAAATCCTCCGGACTTCTCAGCGCCTTCACCCCTATCTTCAATAAAGCAGCGGCGAGACTCGTACCCGCTCGCTTGAGGGAACCATGTCGCTTACCGTAGTCATGGCGGTTTTTGTACTCGGATGCGACCTCCTTATCTATGTCCTCTTGAAGAGGATTTACGGCGAAAACCCTCGGCGGCGCTCTCGTAGGGTGGCTTCGAAAAAGAACCCCTTGCGAGCCCGACAAGTTCACCCCCGCTTGGGTACGTTCGCGTCTCAAAGCTTGAGCGGTCGGCATTCTTAGTTCGTTGATTATCGTAAGCCGAATGTCGCCTGAATTGAGTAGAGTCTCCGATTCGAGATAATCATGCTGCAGACAATCGCTCTTGTATTGGCCATGGTGGTCGTCGGCGTTTTTCGGCCCTACTGGAAGTAGCAGTAGATCTGTAACTCAAAAAACCTTCTCAACCACGGGAGCGAGAGAACGATGGTGTCTCGTAAAGCAACACTCAGCAACCTGTCCAGACCCAAGGTTTTTGGGTAGAGTTATCCGACCCATGCTGGAAGCTGCGAAGAATCTTCTCCTGGTTGTCAGTGCGCTCATCCCGATCGTGGACCCACTCGGAGGTAGCCCGTTCTTTCTGGCTTTGACCGGCGAGTACGCGCCGGAAGGCCGAAAGGCGTTGTCTTGGCGAATCGCTGTGAACAGTTTCCTGCTGCTGGTTGGATCGTACTTTGTTGGGACCTACATCCTCGCTTTCTTCGGAATTTCGCTGCCAGTCGTGCAGGTCGGCGGAGGAATGGTGCTTGTTGCTATGGGGTGGGCGGCACTCATGGAGAAGGAGGAAGCATGCGATGGGACTACCCGTAGAAGTATTCAGCCCCAAGAGGTATCCCGACGAGCGTTCTATCCATTGACGTTGCCGCTAACGGTGGGCCCGGGATCAATCTCTGTTGCGATTACACTAGGCGCGAACGCGGCGCACAGTCACGCCCTCTATCCTCTGCCTGTTCTTGCTGCGCTCATCGGTTTCGTGTTGATCGCGCTCAGCATTTTTCTGTGCTATGGATTTGCCGACCGCTTGGCACGAATGCTGGGACCAACGGCTATGTTGGTCATCGTAAAGCTATCGTCGTTTCTTCTCGTTTGCATCGGCGTGCAAATTGGCTGGAACGGGGTCAAAGCGTTGCTGGAGTCCGTTGTCCTGCATACTGCCTGACACCAAGGTGCCATCCGTTCACCGGCAACATTTTCCATCGTCTCGAAATGCGTAACCTGCGACGATCCAATTCCTATGCCAACTGCGCTCTTTCCAGCAGCCGGCAGCTCAACTGCGAAAATTCGGCCACTAGAGTTTCGGTCTCTCGGCCCGCCATGGTCGCGGCGTCAATCTCCGTCGTTAGAAGAATCGACGTCGCTACATCCGCGCTGCATTCCCAACAATATTTCTCACTTTTCCCAGGAAGCTCAAACAATTCGGTGCGGCGCCCGCAAACGCCGCACCGCAAAAGAGACTGCTCTTCACTGCCCTTCGGACCGCTTAACATTGAAGCTCCTCCATGGCCGCGCAGCGCGGCCTGCAACTCACAAAACACAATGCTAGGGAGGCGACGGTTCAAAAGTTCGGAGCTGTCCCTTAAGATTTCGTAAGCAGTAAATACCAAACTACTAAGGCTTTTTCTAAACTTCTATCGAAATCCCAGACTTCAGATTCAGAGGTGAAGGCTCTCAGAGCGCAGGTCGCTCTGCTAACTCTGAGTTCGAGCGGTATACGCGCGATTTACACAAGAAAATAAACCTGACTTAGCGTTGCGGCTATCGAAATAGTGGTTGAGTCTCAAAGGTTTGACCGACACCCTCGCGCCCTAACACGTATGGTAGGAAAAAGACCCTGAGCAAATCCGGCGCGTTTTATTGGGAAAGTATAAGGCGAAAACCTCAGCGCCACGGTTATGACTCCTTATCTGAGGCTAATTTTCTTAACGAATTCCTGATGAAATCCTCCGGACTTCTCATGACCTTCACCCCTATCTTCAGTGAGGCAGCGGCAAAGGAATGCACTAGACACGATTATCGTGCTGCGCATCTGATCCGACTCTGGAGGAAACAGCAATGAAATCGATTACTCGGTTAGTCACAGCGGTGGTGGCAGTTATATTCGCGGTCGCCACCCTGTGTCCCGCGCAGGACGTCAAGCCAACCGACCTGGGCAGGGGGGCGGCGTTCAATGGCAAGAAGGTCGGGATAAAGGACAAGGGAGAGGTCGCTTACCTCTTGTCTTTCACGGCGGGGAAAGAGTTCGAGGCCACCACGGACGGCGTGAAGAATACCGACGTGCACCTTTTCGTCTACGACTCCTCCGGCGCGGAAGTCGCTAAGGACGACTCGCCCGGACCGAAGTGTTCGGTTAAGGTCACGCCGGAGAAGGACGGGCAGTACAAGTTCGTCATCAAAAACGCCGGCGGGGCCAACACGGTGACCTTCAATGTAAAGGTCGCCAAATGATGACTCGCCGCTTGTCAAAAAGACACTAGGATTCGCGCCAAATGACTTTCGAAAAGCTGCGGACTATCGTCATAACGGCGATCCCTAAGCCGAGATCCGCAAGATCGCCGAAACCACCCCAACTTCCCGAAAACGCGCATTGAGGAAGGTATCGCGAATGGCGTTTTGAGCCGATCATTTTGCCCCCTTAATTCGGGAAATTTTTCACGTGGTCGATGACGAGCACTTTATCTTTGCCACGAGCGCCCGCGAAGCGGGCCGGCCGAACCGAGCGCCACCATCGGGATGACGGTAAAGGTAAAGCCGGTTTAAACCTTGAGATATGCTTTCAAGATGATCGATCCTTCCAAATCCGCAGTCAGGCCGGCCACTATCCTTGTAGATGTACAGCTGCAGAAGACGGCCGCCGAAGAGCACGGTGCGTCCCTGCAGGAATTGAGGCAACTCGTTGAGACACTCGGGTGGGATATCGTCGGAACGCTTACGCAAAAATTGCAATCCCCTGCGGCTGCGTCTCTCATCGGACCGGGAAAACTGAATGAGCTAAGCGAACTCGTGAAGGCGCCCAGCATGGCCGAAAGCGTGGTGTTCGATCACGAACTAACCCCCACACAAGTGAGAAACATTCGAGAAGCGACCGACGTCGAGGTTTACGATCGGCCGGCCATCATTCTCGAGATTTTTCATCGGCATGCTCGCACCAAAGAAGCGCAACTTCAAGTGGAGTTGGCAAGGCTCAAGTACCTCGCGCCCCGCGAGCGCGTGTCCGGGGCCAAAGAGCGAAGGGGTGGAGGACGTGGCGCAAGAGGGGTCAGCGAGTCCTTTCATGAGATCGAGCGCCGGAAAGTGCGGGACCGAACCAACGAGCTGCAACGAGAGCTCAAAGCGGTCCATCGCGAGCAAGTCGAGCGCCGTCGTCATCGCGAAGGTTTGCCCAAGGTCGCCATCGTCGGCTACACCAACGCCGGAAAGTCTTCACTCATGCGCGCGCTCACTTCGAGCGAAGTGCTCGTGGCCGACCGGCTCTTTGCGACCCTGGATACCACCGTGCGAGCGTTGCACCCCGAGACGCAACCCCGGATTCTGGTTTCCGACACGGTTGGTTTCATTCGAAATCTTCCCCACGATCTGGTGGCCTCATTCCGGTCGACTCTCGACGAAGCGCTGGACGCCTCCCTTCTGCTCCACGTAGTGGATGCGGCCGATCCGGCGTTCCGCTCTCACATTCAGGTGACGAAAGAAGTGCTCGAAGACATTGGGGCGGGAAAGCTCCCGTCTCTGATGATCCTAAACAAGATCGACATCGTCGATTCTTCGCGAAAGGCTTTGCTGGCCAAAGAGTTCCCCGAGGCCATTGCGATGTCCGCGCTCAATCCCCAGGACATCGAGGCACTTCACTCTCGTCTCGTCACTTTCTTTCTCGATACAATGACTGAGGTGGAACTCGTCGTTCCCTACGGCAAGGAAGGTGTGCTCGCCGACATCCGCAAGAACGTCCACGTGCTCAGCGAGTCGTACGAGGAAAAGGGTGTTTGTCTCAGGGTCAAGGCGAACCCTGGCACGCTTACCGCCTTGAAGCAACGGCTCGCTTCGTAAGAACTCCCTCAGTGGCGCCCCACTTTGCGCGCCGCGCTCGGCATTTTGGCGTCTTCAAATTGGTCAGGAGCCTTTGATACAAACTTGCAATGTTGTCCGTCGCGAGTTTGGGATGCGAGTGGCTCTGGGCGCGAGTTCGTGGGCGACTCGGAGCAGCTGTCTATACTCCGGGCCATTGCGTCCAGCGATCTTCACAATTTGGTCTATCGAGCGGACTATCGAATCGTCCCCGTGGTGACGGCAAATTCCTCCACGCCTCGCCCACGGAGCGAAGCAACGTAGGTGTGATAGCACCATTGCAAACGATCCAGATTGAGCCGAGTAACACACTTGCGAGAAGAAGGCACACTGTAGGACATGGTCACCATTTGGGGCCCATGACGATGTCAAAGTGTGAGCCGATCATCCTCGACGAAGATTGCGCGCCCCGCCGCGTGCTGGAGCTGTTCAGCGTGAAGTGGACGACGATGACTCGCGTTAAGCGACTTCGGGTAAGCCACGACTGCTTCGGCATCGGAGCGTGTCATGTGAAACTGAGGCATCGGGGCGCGGAGAGGCTTGCCGCTTAGCGAGATTGAGGTCGTCAGCAGCGTAATCATCGCCACGCTACTATGCATATAGCACCATAAAAGCCCCTGATAAGGGCGAGGTCGGTGGTTCAAGTCCACCCAGGCCCACCATTCAAATCAGCGCTGTGATAGGAATCATAGGTCAACTCAACATTTAGGCACAGGCTGCTGAGGTCCACTGTTTTTATTAAATGTGATATTACTAGACTAATAAACTCGCGCGGCCTTATGATTTTGGAGTTGTTGCAGAATCTCAGGTTTGCTGGAAGCCCCGCAGCTCACTTGACATCAGACGCCTTGAGCCGGCGTGCGCCGTGACGAACCGTGAGAACCCAGACCGTCTGTCTGCGCTCATCGACTTCATATATGACCCGGTACACGTGAGGTTTCTTGCCGTAGAGCAGGTGCCGCAATTCTCGTCTTAGCTTTCGAGCTTCCGGGGCCATAGGGCAGCGATCAGGGTAGGTCGCAAGCGCGTAGACCGCCTCCTCCATGCCGTTGTACCAGCGCGAGGCCGCTTCGGATTCGGCAGCGTTCTTTTCCAAATAAAGGGCTTCGAGATCGCGGGCTGCGCGATCGGCAAATTCAATGTGATATGCCATGTTTGCGACGGATGTCGTCAAAGACCTCTTTGGCGGGCCGGGTGCGTCCGTGGGCCACGTCATCGAGCCCCTGACGGATTCCTTCTTCCGAATCCGCGCGGGCGGCAATGTCGAGCAGGCGCTGGTACGCCTCGGCATCCTGCACGATGGCCGCAGCCTTTCCCTTTACAGTGAGCACCACGGGGCGCTTGCTTTTCTTCAGCTGCTTCATGAAGTCGCCGGAACGGCGCCGGAAGGTCGTTAGCGACTGAATGTCCTTGGTGATGTCAAGCATACGCCATCTCCTATGAAGCACCTTTTTAGGTGCCATCAGAATACACCATCCCGGTAAAGTGGAAAAGGCATTACGGGGGGATAAAATCACCCTACCTTTCCATTTTCCTTCGCTACGGGAAAGTTTGCGGCCCTGGTGCAGATATAGAACGCGCTCTATCCCCGATCGACGACATTAAGTGATAGGGATAACGGCTAGGCGTGCGGACCAACGACCGCAATACTGATAAGGGCGAGGTCGGTGGTTCAAGTCCACCCAGGCCCACCATTCAAATCACCAGTAAATACGCGGCTATTCCCACTTTTCCCCTTATCGGGGCTCTCCCTCAAAAAACCGTTTTGTCAACCGTTTGTCAACTTCACGATTGGCCGGATGGCAGTACACTCAGGTCGCTGAGACCATTCCTGTAAAGCCCGAACGGCTAGCATCGATTAGGCTATGTCGAGAGCGATGCCCTGGGTCTTCGTGCCGGCCATCCACTGTCTCCCAAAAAGAAAAAGGAGTACGCCGGCGATCTGGCTTGGGCGAGCTCAACAAGAAGCCGAAGACGCGGGATGCAATCCAGCTATGAGTGATGATTTGCGGCAGCGTCTATTTCTTGTATCGAGTGGAGAATTTGTTCAAAGGTGGGAGCGGCGCCAAAAATCATGGCAGCTGTGTTGTCGTAGTCGCGGCGGAGTCTCTCCAACATGCCTGCATTAGGCTCGATTGCGAAGGAGCCGGGCTTTGCCGAGGCGAGATCGAGATCTGGACGATTAAAAAACATTTGCGCGTGCCGAACGCAATCGTCAGCTAGCTTAAGATCGGCAAGCGCGGCCGTGGCAATGCCAGCCGAGTGGTGGAGGCAATGCAGGTCATAGTAATGCCTTGAGATTCGCTGGCCTTCTTGGCGAAGTTCGCCACGTATTTCGTACCAGCGACGAAGTCCGTGAATGATAATGATCTTGTCCCAGAGCGTTCGAGACGGCTCTATGGTTGTCACGCCCGGCACAGAAATATCAAGCTTACTGAGGTCCTCGGCAACGTAAGGACGAACCGTCGTTTCGGTGTGCGGGTCGAGCGCCGATTTCGCTCCGCACTCGATGCGCACCGCAGGCCGAATGTAACCTTCCTTACCACCTATGATCGTCGGATAGAAGACGAGCAAGGTTTGTCCGTCGCGGTCCGTATCATCAAGTTCGACTCGGCCCTTCTCCCCAACGAACTCAGCCACCCGCGCAGCCAGGCCGTCACGCAAAACGCCCTTCACCCACACTTGGCATGCATCGCGAATCGCATCGAGTTTCGCGTTTCTTTTCTTCCCGCTCAGCGCCTCCAGTTCTTCAACAGTCGCCGCTTGATTCAGGTCCTCGCGAAACGCGGTGATATCGATGTCTTCCGAAAACCGGTTGATTAGTCCGTACGCCTTCGACAGCGAGGTTCAGCCCTTGAACAAGAGACGCGGGCCGCCGGGGGGCAAGATACAACACACCCAAAGTCCAGCAGACCCAGAAATCCTTTTCGATGTACTGCACGTTAGCGCCAAGCCTCTGCGATGCGGCCAGAAACGTGTCGACGCGATCCTTCTCGGATGCAGAGAAAAACTGTTTGAATCCTTCGTTCAACTTTTCACCTCCGAATTGAACGGTGGCTCCGATTTTTGGATCAGCTCCGCCACGAATTGCTGCATCCAGATGGGTAGAGCCGAAAAGCTTCTTTGCAAATCATCCCGAATGGCGTTTCCACCGATCGGGTCGTCAAGCACTTTTCGCAGTATTTGCATGGCCCGCTGGCGCTCGTTCGCATCACGAAGAATGTCTTGCATCCAGTAGAGCGCTTGGACGATCTGCATCGCGGGGCGGCCTGCCCAGAACAGCCGGCTGGGCGCGGCCGTTTTGAAGTGGATCGTTTGATTTCCCAGTCGAATTGGCCTTAGACGCGCATCCACCAAGACCTCAATTCGCGCGGGCACAGCCGTCGTCAAGCCTAGGTCATTCGCCGCGGTCATTCCGTCGAGCAACAACCTCACTTTGTCGCGGCGAGCCACGGCTTGGATCACGGCCCGATAGTCCGGGACTGTTGTCTTTCCGGTGAGTTCGTTTTGTGTGGGGCGATCATACAAACCTCGGTCGATGCGTCGAAGCTCCCGCGCCGCCACCAAGCGCTGCAGCACTTTGTCTAGTGCAGCTCTCCTGCCAAGGGCGGCGAAATCGCTTGCCGTCCACACGAGGTTTTGTGCCGATTCCAGAATCTGCTTCAGCACATGGGTTTTGAGGTCAGTGCCCTTCGCTTTTCTCATAGGCATTCTTACTGTCCGAAATATACCTCATTTTTCGGACAATAGCCATGATGGTCAGCCATAATGTCCGAAGTATGCCTCATTGTTCGGACAATAAAAGGGCCTTGACAGTAATGGGATGAATGGTGGGAGCTGCTTCGGATTTCGTGGACTTTTTCCAACCCACATCCCAACCCACAAAAACCTACGTCTTGTATGACTTCCGCGTAGTTTGGCAGTCCCCGCGGTCTTGTATGTTGTTGTAAAACCTAACCACGCGCCCCTGATAAGGGCGAGGTCGGTGGTTCAAGCACCACCACCCAGGCCCACCATTCAAATCACCAGTAAATACGCGGCTATTCTCACTTTTCCCCTTTCGGGGAATTTCTCTCAAAAACCCGATTTGCCAACTATTTGCCAACTTTACGATTGGCCGGACGGCACCACACTCAGGGTGTCGAGAATGCCCCCTGTCAGGTCGAAGGACGTGCAAGGAAGTGCAAGACACTGCAAGCTTGCAGAAGGAGCGGGAAGGCATTTTTAGTCAGTTTTCGAGGGGATAGTTCAGTTGGTTAGAACGCCTGCCTGTCAAGCAAGAGATCGAGGGTTCGAGTCCCGTCGCTTGATTCTGCATTCTTGACAGTGTGGCATTTCGGGGCACATACCAATCCACCTATCGGATCTCGGTCATGGGTAAGGGCCTCGAGCTCGCGGCCATCTCGGAGGCCCGCGCCAGTGCTAGCGTGTCGATATACTCACGGATGTTCGTCACTTTGCCATTTCGAACGGTAATGGCGAAGACAAAATGGTCCTCGAACGTCCTATTCGTGGCTTTGATTCTCCCCGTAGCGAAGCCGACGACCAGAACCCGGTCTCCCTGCGCTATGAACTCGGGGGGCTCTGGGAAGGTAGTTTCCACCGTTTCGTTAGCCTTCTGAAGTAAATTCTCCAATCCCGCGTGCCCGCGGTGCGTACCGGCCAGCGGCCACTCGCCCGGAATGATCCACTCAATATCTTCGGCAGACAACGCCAGCAAACCTTGCTTATCTCGGCGGCCGAGTGCCGCAAGAAAATTCTTCACAATCTGGACATTCTTTTCGATGCTCATCGAAATCTCTCCTTTCCCTTACATCAAGTGTGTCCGATCTAATCGGACGTTTCGGAACCATCCTTCTCGGACCAAATCACACGGTCGTAGATCGATTACTGCTCCTTCTTGAACAAGTCCTGGAAGATGAGCTGACCCCAAGTGCGGCCGCGTGCGTGCACCAGCGCGCCACCCTCGTTGAGCTTTCCCAGCTTGACGGGTGCGAACCCGAGTTCTTTGGCCAAATCCGCTACGGGAGCGATCGCGTCTTCGTCGTCGCTCGACAGAAAGGCGACCCGATGGCCCCCCTCGACGACCGGATCGGTCGCCAGCGTGGCCGCAACCAGGTGATTAAAACCTTTCACGAACTTAGCACCGGTGAAGGACTTCGCAGCGAAGGCGGAGGACGGGAGACCGTCCAGTTCCTCAGGTGGAACTAAGGCGTTCATCGCGTCGATGACCGTCTTGCCTTTCCAATTCGGCAGGGCCTTTGCAACCTCGCGATGTTCCCCGAACGGGACCGCCAAGATGATTGTGTCGGCCTCGAGTGCATCCCCCAGCGGCTTGGCGACGACCGTGGATCCAATCGCCCGAGCCTGCAGTGCCAACGCCTCGGGGGGCCGGCGACTCGCAACGGTCACGTCGATGTTTTTACGGGCGAAGGCGTGGGCGAGGGCCTGACCTATCTTTCCGAATCCTATAATTGCGTAGCTCATAATGTTTCTCCGATCCGTGTTGATATTGATTCCCAGCCTTCGACGGCGCGGGACATCAAATTCCGTTCTGTGGCGATCTTCCGTAAACGTCCCGCGGTAAATCACTTTGCGGGCCGCCGGAAGGTCAGCCGCTCGCAGAGGTCTGCAGACGTTAGATGGCCGAGAAGCCGCCGTCGACGTTCAACTCCACCCCATTCACGAAGGTCGAATCGTCTGAAGCAAGAAACAGCGCGACCGTCGCGATTTCCTCAGGTTGACCCATCTTTCCCCGCGGGATTAGGGACTCGAACATCTCCTTCGCCTCCTTGGTGAGAACTTCTTCCTGCATCGGTGTGGCGATCGGCCCCGGGCCCAGCACGTTCACCCGGATATTCCTGCCCTTCAGTTCGTTGAGCCACGTGCGTGCGAAGGAGCGCAATGCTGCCTTGCTCGCCGCATACACGCCGAAACCAGGAAAACCCTTCACCGAAGCAACTGATCCGGTCAAGATGATCGATCCGCCATCGTTGAACAGCGGCAACGCCTTCTGAGCCGTAAACAGCGTTCCGCGCGTATTCAGACCGAAGGCCGCATCGAAGTGCTCCTCGGTAATCTCGCCCAGCGGTACGGCCTCGCCCTTGCCAGCGCTCGCGAACAAGACGTCGATCTTGCCCTTTTCTCGCTTGACCGTATCGAACAGACGGTCGAGGTCGTCGAGATTTGCCGCGTCACCGCGCACGCCGGTCACGTTCCGGCCAATCAGCCTGACGGCCTCATCGAGCTGCTCTTGCCTCCTACCCGTGATGAAAACGTAGGCACCCTCTTCAACGAACCGCTTGGCGCTCGCCAGCGCCAAGCCGCTCGATCCACCCGTGATGACTGCAACTTTTCCTTCAAGCTTTCCCATAATAATTACTCCCTTCGGTAGATGTGTTAGCATCGCGGACAGGTAGTAGATGTCTCTGGCAGTGGACGAGAACTGTTCAGGAGTCCTAATATTTTGTCTATTCGTCCACAATAGGAGGAGGAGTTGGACCCAGTAACAGACATCTTCAGAACGATGCACGTAGCCGCTTTCGGTCTGCACAGGCTCGAAGCCACAGCCCCGTGGGGCGTAGAACAGGAAAAGCAGACCGAAGAACAAGTCACGCCTTCCGACAAAAAGACGTCACCCACAGATTCGGCGCACTTCGCCATGCTTTCGCGCGGCAACTGCTGGCTGAGTGTGGAAGGGATTCCGGAGCCGATGCCCCTCACCGGTGGTGATTGCTTTTTGCTTGCCCGGGGGACTTCGATTGTTTTGCGCGACAGCCCGCGAACACGTCCGAGGTGGAGTTTCCGCGAGATCGGGGCCAAAGCCAACAACAATGTCGCGCATTATGGAGGTGGTGGCGCACCGACGGCAATCGTCTGTGGGTCCCTGAGTTTCGATCGCGCCAGCCTGAAGCCGATCACTCAGTTATTGCCGAGCTTCATTCTGATTAAGGCCGAGCAGGCACGCACGCTTGCTCTTCACATCACGATGCAGGCGCTGGCGTCAGAAATGGCAGAACAGGCGCCGGGATCTGACGTAGTCGCGACTCGACTAGCCGAGGTTCTGTTTATCCAAGTACTCCGGGCGCATATCGCGTCGGGACCGAAACGCAACAAAGGATGGCTTCGTGCGATTTTCGATCCTCAAATGGGCACTGCCCTGAGTGCCATTCACGACAGAGTGAATACACCCTGGACGGTCGAATCCCTGGCCGAAGCGGCGGGCATGTCTCGCTCCGCATTCGCAGCACGTTTTAAAGAGCTACTCGGACAAACACCGCTGGAATACGTAACCGAGTGGCGGATGCAGAAGGCGATGCAGTTACTACAACAGCGTGACAAAAAGCTCATAGACGTTGCTCGGTCGGTCGGTTACGAGTCCGACGCTGCGTTCAGTAAGGCGTTCAAGCGAGTTGTTGGGGCTAGCCCGGGTGAATACCTCAAACGTGGTTTTGAAGGCCACGGTAGTGCAGGAATGGCCGAAGATTTTTGAAGCGGAGGATTCTGACTTTGGCGGCGGGGCCAAGGTACCATGGAAGTGTGTGCTTCCACTGAAATGGATGCCCCAAGTGCCTCGCATTTGGGAATGGGAGACCACGGACCCAAGACCGACCGAAGCAGACCACGATCAGTCCCGGTAAACGCGCTAGCAATGCTCAAACGATGGGTGACGACAAGCCGACTTCGCGGTACCGATCCCCATGTTGAAATCTGGATTACTTCCGGTTATGCCGACCACTCGTCCAGAATAGGTGGATCAGCCTGGCAACAAAATACCTACACGTGAGGTAGCGGAGTTATGGAGACCACGAGAAGCCATCGGGCTCCTGCGTTGACCTTCCCGGCGTCGGCCCGAAACCACCCCGCAGCCGACTTCGCATATCACATGGAATCAGTAGCTTGTGGGCCGGAGAGTTCTACACGACCCATAGAAAACTACAACCCGATTTCGCTGAGACGTGCATCCCCGATGACCTAGCGCAAAACACTTGACTCACAATGTATCGTACGATATACATTTACGATATATTGTGTAGTTCAAGGAGAATCACATGCATCGACATCACGATTTTGCTTCTTTTGAAGGCCGCGGTCATCGCGGTCACTTCGGGCGCAGGGGAAGACGCTACGGTCACCTTGCCGCGGGCTTCTTGGGTGGACCGGGGATGAGGGTCGCGAAAATGCTCGCCTCGGGAGATCTTCAACTCATCATCCTGGCGCTGCTCAGCGAAAAACCGCGTCACGGATACGAGATCATTAAGCAGGTAGAAGAGCATTCCAGTGGGGCTTATACGCCAAGCCCCGGTATGGTGTACCCGGCGCTCACCTATCTCGAAGAGATGGGTTACGCAGCTTCAGAGTCAGAGGGCACCAAGAAACTCTACCGAATCACGGAAACTGGTACCGCGTATCTGAATGAAAACCGGGCCAGCGTGGAGGACACACTCGATCAACTGGCGCGCTTTGGCCGGAAGCTCGCCGAATTCCAGAAGGAATTTGCGGAACACGAAGATGAAGAGAGAGAAAACTCAGGGACCGATTCCCGGCACGGGATCAAATCAGAATGGCGCGAGGCGAGACGGGAATTTCGCGAGGTGCGAAATGACCTCAAGGCCGCGCTCTGCGAGAAGTTCGATGCGCCGCCGGAAGAGAGAAAGAGAGTTTTCGCAATCCTCCGTCGCGCGATCGACGAAATCCGAAGCAAATAGCGACAATTCCCACGGCGGCCCGGAAATTCCGCGGGAAGCCAGCCCAAATTGAACCAGGAGAGAGGTTTTCTCATGCCAAACAGGAGCTTTCAGAGCCCGATTAAAAATGCGCGCGTTCATGCTGTCATCAACCGGCTTGCGGAGGCGCCGCGTCGCCCGCCGAGCGGTGGACCACACAACGATCCGGCCGCAAGTCTTGATCCTTATGACTACGCGGAATACGGTTTTTCGATTGTTCCTGAGCAAGGCGAGCTGATCTATTTGCTTTGCCGCGGTATCGGCGCGAAACGGGTCGTTGATTTCGCGACCTCGGTCGGCATGTCAGCTCTCTATTTTGCGGCAGCCATGCATGACAATGGCGGTGGCACCGTAATTGGCTCAGAACTCGTGCCGGCGAAAATCGCGACTGCCAAAAGCAATCTGGCGGACGCTGGACTTTCGGGCTACGTTGATATTAGAGACGGAGACGCGCGCGTAACTCTTAGCGATCTTGGCGGTCCCGTTGATTTTGTTCTGATCGACGGCTGGCCAGTTTCCCAGGAACCTTCGCTCGCGCGCGAACTTATCCAGGTCATCGCTCCTCAAATTCGTATTGGGGGTTACGTCGTGAACGACAACGCAGAACCGGATTTTCTCGAATTCATTCGCGATACGGCAAACGGCTTCATTTCCGTGAATCTCCCACTTAAAAGTGGTACCGAACTCTGCGTAAAAGTTTCTTGATCTGGCCATTAGCTCGGACTACGTTTGAGTCTTCGGCGGCCTCGGAGTCGTCCTTGGGCGGTTGACGGGCAACCCTTCCGTAATCCGGTAAGGGAAGGTTTGCCGACCACTCGAAAGTTGGCCAGACCAGTCAATATAAGGGCGTGAATCAGGAGTTTTGCGCAGTACGAATCGGCGCTGGCGGTACCACGATCTCGACAAGTCCGGTGGCCACGTCGTAGACGAGGCCTGATATAAGCCAAGAGCCCGGCAATGCGGGAATCGCCCGGAGCGCAGCAACGTCGAAGGCAACTGCCGCCCGAGGATCAGTGACCGCTTTTGTCTTGAGTTCGCCTTCCAGTATTTGAAAATAGTGCGCCAGCTTGGCGGGGTCGCCGACAAGGCGAGTGATGCCGCAATCGGTGTGCTGAAGTACGATGATGTGAAACTCACCGCCGCCTCCAGGAATCTCTCCGGCAACCTCACCGATTCGCCCGAGTAGTCCCAACTCTTCCAACAACCCCGGCGTGATTCGACCGCCGATATTGCGCATCACGACGGCCTCGCCCGGTTTGATTCCAAGTATGTCGGCAGGATCTACACGCATAT
>Ga0210394_10001594_pt1 | contig 35294 bp, 29 predicted proteins | sample IncBWC12MmetaG_FD_160121 | JGI IMG/M metagenome (GOLD analysis project Ga0210394, IMG submission 160121) | Forest soil microbial communities from Barre Woods Harvard Forest LTER site, Petersham, Massachusetts, United States - Inc-BW-C-12-M | ecosystem: Environmental > Terrestrial > Soil >... | reverse complement strand
CGGACCCCCTCGTTTTTCGCAAACCGCCTGGCCGCGTTGCCCGATCGCCTTGCCTTGGTCGTATTGAACCAGGGTTCATGCGTGACTTGGACAAAACTGGCTGATTTGGGAGGGTCAACCTTCGGCCGAGGCATTCACCTGTGACGGCAGAAGGCTATGGGAGTTCGGATCACCCGAAAATTTCACACCTTTCTGACTTCGGCATGGTACGCTATGTCCAGATATTGTCGTGGACAGAAAGCCTAACTTCACGATGAATGACGTCAGCCCCGACTCGGTGGGCGGCGCCTTCGGGATCGCCGCAGTCGAGCGAGATACAGGATTGAGCAAGGACACGCTGCGCGTGTGGGAACGGCGCTACGCCTTCCCACTGCCGGCCCGGGATTCCTCCGGAGAGCGCATCTACTCGCGCCAGGAGGTCGAAAAGCTCAGGGTGCTCAAGCGCCTGCTCGATCAGGGACATCGGCCTGGCAAAGTGATCGGGCTGGCGATGGAACAGCTCGAGCGCCTGGCGGACTCGGCCGCCCCGCACGCCGCGCGCCGGGCCGAGGTCGCTCGCTTGCACGGCGGGCTGGATCTGTATCTGGATTTGACGCGCCAGCACCGGGTCGAGGAGTTGCGTCGCCAGCTTTCACAGTCGCTCTTAAGAATCGGGCTGGCGCGCTTCGTGTCGGAGGTGGTTTCACCGCTGAACGAGCTGGTGGGCGATGCCTGGGCGCGTGGGCGCCTCGAAATCTACGAGGAGCACCTGTACACCGAGTCGATTCAGGTGGTCTTGCGCAACGCGATCAGCTCGATACCGCGCCCGGGCAGCCGCCCACCGGTGGTTCTGCTGACCACGTTCCCGCAGGAATCACACGGCCTCGGGCTTCTGATGGCCGAAGCGTTCTTCGCGCTGGAGGGCTGCCGCTGCGTGTCGCTCGGCGTGCAGACGCCGCTGCTCGATATCCTCCGGGCGGCGACGGCGCAGCACGTCGATATAGCGGCGTTGTCGTTCAGTGAGGCGTTGAACCCGAACCAGGTGATCGACGGCATCGTCGAGCTGCGCAGCAAGCTTCCTCCCACGACGGCGATCTGGGTCGGCGGATCGTGCTCCGCTCTGGTCAGGCGCGTTCCGGCCGACGTGCTGGCGCTGCGATCGCTCAATGACATCGCGCCAGCTCTTGCGACCTGGCGCAGCACGCACCGCTCAGTCTGAAGGCCCGGGTGTTTTTCGGCCGGACCTGCCCGCGGGCGGCGCCGGCCGATCGGAGCCGGACTGTGCCGGTGCGGGATCGTTGCCACTTTGAGGCGCTGCAGTTGCGGCCGGCGGATTCGGTTGTGTCGCGGCCGCGGCAACTCGGGCAAACTGCTCCTGGAGCGCGTTCCACCAGGGCGCTGGGTCGAATGGAAGGGGCGGCGCCGGGGCATCGGTTCGCGTTTGCGCAGACCCGGCTGGGCCGGCAGGCGCGGCCGAGACGCCCGGCGCAACCCGCGCCATCGACTGCATCGCGACGATCGCGTTGCGCTGCATCTCCAGGGTCTGGATCGTCGAGTGCAACAAGGCGCGGTTCATGTCGAGCCAGTGTTCGACCGTCTTCAGGTCGTTGATCCGCTTCTCGAGCTCCTGCGGATCGAACGTCGGCATCAGCATCGACGGCATGCCAGGCGGCAGTGGCGGCTGGCGCCCGAACGCGGACTCGACCGCGGCCGTTGGTGCACCGGCGGGGTTACCCCACATACGGGACATCCATTGCAGCGACTCGTTCATTTGATTTGCCAGCGACTCGGCAAACGGCATTCCCGCCAGCGGGTTCGGGTCGGCCATTGGAACGCGCCTCCTGCTTTTGCAACGATCACCGTCGACGCCCGTATCTTATTCTCCCCATCGTGTCCTCCGTGCTACTGACCGTCAGCCGTCCCAGCTTGGGGTTGCGCGCCGTTGCTGCGCTTGGGCTGGCCGTTCTGGTTCACTTTTCCGCCTGGCAGACGGTGGCCGGAATCCGCGTGCTATTGCCCAGGCGCGAGGCACCTCCGATGATCGATGTAGCGCTGTTGCCGCCCGCGCAGGCTCCGATCGAGCTGCCGGCTCGTCGCGCGGTGGTGCGGGCGACTTCGCCGGCACGCTCGCTGTCGGCCCGTGGCGCAGTCGCGCCGCTGACCGCGGTACGCGCGACGGCCCCATCGACACGCGCGACCGCTCCAGCCAGGCCCGCCGCCGCACCCGACAGGCCCGCCGCACCACCGACTGCGGCGCCGCCCGAGCGCTCCGCCGAGGTACCCAGGTCCGAGGCGCCGCCCAGCCCGCCTTCCAATCCGTCGCCCGCGGCGGGTGCACCGGCGCCGGACAGCAGCGTTGCAAAGGCGGCCCCGTCCGTCCCGGTCGAGAACGCATCACCGCCGGCGCCTGCCCAGCCATCGGCGGCAGCGCCGGCTCCCGCCCCAAGCCCACCCCCGGCGCGCCCGCAGCATGCGCCGATGCAGGTGGTGCTTCCCCGGTCCGCACGCCTCGTATATGAGTCGTATGCGACCGTCCGGGCCGGCGGCTTCGTGCTGCCCGTGCGCGGTCGCACGACGACGCGCTGGCGATTCCAGGACGGCCACTACCAGCTGGATCTGAGCATCGATGTGGTGAACTTCGCCGAGTCGTCGCAGGGGCAGTTCGATCCCGATTTCGGACTGGAACCTGATCGCTATTCCGAGACCCATCCGCACCGACCCGTCTCGACAACCCGCTTCGACTGGGTCAATCGACGAGTCAGTTTCACCGACGAGCAGCGGCAGGAGAAGGCCGAGCGCGGCACACAGGACCGCCTGAGCGTTCAATTCCAGCTTTCTGTCCTGCGCCAGGTTTACCCTGATTTGTTCGTGCGTGGCACCGTGGTGCCGATCATGCTGGCCGGCACGCGCGACGTCAGTCATTGGACATTTACCGTGACCGGGGAGGACACCGTCGATTCGGGCCTCGGGCATCTGCCGGCCTTGCGCGTGCTGTCGAACCGCACCACCGCGTCGGGCGATGAATCGCTCGAGGTCTGGATCGCCGAGAAAGTAAACTGGTTCCCGGTGCGAATTCGGATGGTCGACAAGAACCGCAACATGCTGGACTTCGTACTTGACCAAGCCACGATCGACTGAGGGAAGGAGAGCCGATGTCGACGGCCATTGAACCCCCACCCGCGGCGCAAGGGCCCGCGACCCACCCGGCCGAAGCGGGTCTCGAGGCGCCGGTGGCGCTCGAGGCGGCCCGACCCGAAGACAAGGACCTGATCTGGTTCACCCGCGTATACCAGGGCGACCGGATGCCGCAGTTGACCGGCCGCGCGATCGTGATGGGGGCGCTGCTCGGCATGCTGATGTCGATCTCGAACCTGTACACGACGATGAAGGTCGGTTGGCAGTTCGGCGTCGCCATCACCGCTTGCGTGTTGTCGTTCGTGCTCTGGAACTGCATGCGGGCCCTGTCAGGAGGGCGCCTCGGCCCGATGTCGATCCTCGAAAACAACTGCATGCAGTCGACTGCCTCGGCCTCCGGCTTTTCGACCGGAGCCACCATTTCGACGAGCTTCGGCGCTCTGCTGATCCTGGATCCGCAGCATCGGCACGTCGCGTGGCCGATCGTGGCGGCCTTCACGCTGCTGACCGGCGCTCTGGGTGTTTTTCTGGCGGTCCCGATGAAGCGCCAGCTGATCAACCAGGAACAGCTTCCGTTTCCTTCGGGGATCGCCGCCGCCACGACCTTGAAGAGCCTGTACGCCCGCGACGCCGAGGCGCTGCGCAAGGCGTACTCGCTGGTCATCGCGCTGGTTGCTGGCGGCTTGGTCGGCCTGCTGAACACGGCCGAAGATCAGTTCGTCGCCCTCGGCAGATTCTTCGCGTGGATGAAAGCGAAGCTGTTCGACATCCATCTGGCCGACCTGGTCCCCGCGAACGGCATTCGACTGCTCGACGGCAAGCCGATGGTTGCATTCGGTTTCGAGCCGAGCTCTTTGCTGATCGCCGCCGGGATGATCGTCGGAATGCGCGTCTCGCTGTCGATGCTGGGGGCGTCGGCGGCGCTCTATTTCGTCGTGGCGCCCTGGCTGCATTCGATCGATCTGGCGAACGCCGGGGCGGCTGGTTACCTCGTGTCGATTCCGACCGCCGGCGGCGGCGCGCTGTTCCATCCGGTGAAGTGGTCCCTTTGGGGTGGCGTTGCCGTGCTGGTGTTTGCGAGCTTCACTTCGCTGGCGCTGCAGTGGCCGACCGTGATGCGGTCGTTCCGGATATTTCGGCGGCGCGTTGAGCGCCTGACCGACGGCGACATCGAAGCCAGCATGGCGGCGATCGAGGTGCCGAACCGCTGGTTCCTGTTCGGTATGGTGCCGATCGGGTTGGCGCTGATTGCCCTGCAGGTCATCGCGTTCCAGATCCAGTGGTGGGCGGGGCTGCTCGCCGTGGCTGCTTCGTTCGTGCTCGTGCTCGTCGCCGGCCGCACGACAGGCGAAACCGACATCACGCCGACCGGGCCCATGGGCAAGGTGATGCAGCTGCTGTTCGCCGTCGTTTCGCCGGGCAACGTCACCCACAACCTCGTTGCGGCGGGCGCGGGCGCCAACAGCGCTACCTCGGGAGCCGACCTGCTGACCGACCTGAAGAGCGGCTATCTGCTCGGGGCCAACCCGCGAAAGCAGTTCCTGGCCCAGTTCGTCGGGGTGTGCTTCGGAACGCTGGCGATCGTTCCGGCCTGGTACCTGATGGTCCCCAGCGTGACCGCGCTGGAGAAATACCCCCTGCCTGCCACCCAGGTCTGGGTGGCCGTTGCTCGCGTGTTGTCGGCCGGCGTGGCCAGCGTCCCGGAGACGGCGCGCATCGCGATCCTGATCGGCGCGCTGGTTGGCATCGCGGTGCCGATCCTCGAAAAGCTCTTTCCGGGGGCGCGGCGCTGGCTGCCGTCGCCGACCGGCCTCGGTCTGGGTTGGCTCGTGTTCTTCAGCAACACGCTGTCGTTCGCGATCGGCGCCGCCATCGTCTGGATTTGGGGTGCGGCGCACCGGAAGAGCCAGGAGAGCTTCAGCGTTCCGATCGCGTCGGGACTGATCGCGGGCGAATCGCTGGTGAAGGCGGTCCTCGCGATGCTGGCCACGGTGGTCGGCCTGACGGGTTAGTGCTACCCCGAGCGGGGAAGCCGCTCGCGCAGCACAAATTTCCCGATAATCGGAGCCCGGGGTGAGGCCTCTGGCCCAGCCGCCGAGGTCATCCGCTGATCCGGAAACAATGACAACGTCACGCTTTCGGGGGTGGGCGATGGCGATCCATACGGGCCTGTTCATTCTGGCCCTGGTGGCGATCATCGCCTTGGTGACCGGCCTGTGCCTGGTCAGCTACAACCGGTTCCGGCAGGAGGCGGCAACAACCGCCGAGAATCTGGCGGTGATCATCAGCGACGACGTCGAGGAGACGCTGTCGAGGGCCGAGAGCGATCTTCACGGATTCGTCGCCTTCCTCAAGCCGGAAGACTTTTCGCCCTCGGTATCCCTGCAGCGACGTCGCGACATCGAGTCGCTGATGGCGTCCCATGTGATCCACTTCGCTCAGGTCGTCAACTATCGAATCTTCACTGCCGGGGGCGATACGCTGTTCGGCGCGGGTCGGACTCCGGCCACCTTCAACGTCAGCAACCGGGTCTGGTTCAACACCCTGAAGAACGACGCTGGCCAGAAGTTCGTGATTTCCGATGTGCTGATCGGCAAGGGGTCGGGCGTGCCCACGGTGATTCTGGCCGTCCCGATCCGCACTGCGGGGGGTCGGTTCCTCGGCGCCGCCAACGCGGCCCTGGATCTGAGCCATTTCCAGGGATTGATCGACAGTCCGCGGATCGGCCCGAAAGGCCTGATCGCGGTTCGTCGAAGCGACTCGACCAAGCTGCTGGTGCGCAGGCCAAGCGCGCCCGACCACATCAATGAACCGGTTGCCAGTGCGCTGATGTCGCGGGTCACCGCTGGAGAACTGTCGGGTCAGATCGACATGACCTCACCGGTCGATGGCGTGCCCCGCATCACCGTGTTCAGGCGAACGAAGAGCTATCCGCTGGTGACGGTGGTCGGGCTCGCCCGCAGTGATTTGCTCAGACCCTGGGTCACGCACACGTGGGCCGCGGGCGGGGTCACGCTCGCATTCGAGCTCCTGCTCAGTCTGCTCTATCTGAGGCAGCGCAGGACACAGAAGGCGCTGGACCGGGATCTTGTGGAGCGCCGGGAGGCCGAGGCCGCGTTGCGCGAGTCCGAGCAGCGCTACCAGACGCTGGCGTCGGGCACCTTTGAAGGGATCGCGGTGACCCAGCAAGCGCGCTTCATCGACGCCAACCCGCAACTGCTCGCGATGCTGGGGTATTCCCGCGACGAACTGGTCGGGATGCCGGTCGCTGACCTGCTGCCTCCCGAGGACCGCGAGCGCGTGCTGGAGAACATTCAAAACGCACGCGAGAGCCATCTCGAGCACGCGATGATCCGCAAGGATGGCCGGCGCATCCTGGTCGAGGGCCGTGGACAGGAGAGCCACTTGGGTACGCGTGCAGTCCGCATCACGTCGCTGCGCGATATCACTGCCATCAAGCATGCCGAGGCTCAACTGCAGGCGTATCACCAGCACCTGGAAGAGCTGGTCAAGGAGAGAACCGCAGCCCTGGCCGCCCGCGAGCGCCACCTGAATGTCATTTTGAACGGCATACCCGGCGCGGTTGCCTACTGGGACCGAAACCTGCGCAGTCGGTTCGCCAACCCGGCCTACCACGAGTGGGTGGGCGTGCACCCGGGCCAGATCGAGGGCAAGCACTTCCTCGAGGTGTTTGGCGATTCGCTCTACGAGATGCGTCTTCCGATCATCCAGAGAGTGCTGCAGGGCGAGGCTCAGACTTTCGAACGCCCCTATCCGCTGACCGCCAGGCCGGAGCACAAGCGATGGGCCGAGATCCATTACGTGCCGGATCGGGAAGGCGAGCACGTGCTCGGATTCTTCGTGATGGGGTTCGACATCGACGAGCTGAAGCGGGCCCGCGAGCAGGCCGAGACGGCCAACATCGCCAAGAGCGCCTTCCTGGCCAACATGAGCCACGAGATCAGGACGCCGCTCAATGCCGTCACGGGCATGGCGCACCTGATCCGGCGCGGCGGCTTGACGCGTCGGCAGGGCGAGCAACTGGACAAGCTGGAGGAGGCCAGCGCCCACCTTTTGAATGTGCTCAACGCCATCCTGGAGCTGTCCAAGATCGAGGCCGGTAAGTTCGTGATCGAGGAGGCGCCGGTCGCGGTGGCGGCCGTCCTGGAAAATGTCGTCTCGCTGCTGCAAGTCAAGGCGGAAGCCAGGGGCCTGCGGCTCGACACGGAGGCGCCGCCCCCGCTGCCGCCGGACCTGCTCGGCGATCCGACCCGCCTGCAGCAAGCGCTGCTCAACTACACCTCGAACGCCGTCAAGTTCACTGAGGCGGGCGGCGCAACGTTGCGCGTGAAGCTGATCCAGGACGATGCGGAAAGCGTGCTGCTGCGCTTCGAAGTGCAGGACACCGGGATCGGGATCGATCCTGAGGCGCTGCCCCGCCTGTTCGTGGCCTTCGAGCAGGCCGACAACAGGACGATCCGGCAGTACGGCGGAACCGGGCTGGGCCTGGCGATCACGAAAAAGCTGGCCCAGCTGATGGGGGGCGACGCCGGGGCCGACAGCGCGCCCGATTCCGGAAGCACGTTCTGGTTTACCACGCGGCTGAAGAAGGGGCGCAGGCGCCGGGCGTCGCCGGACAGGTTCGGCCAGGAAATGGCCAAGGACCTATTGAGCCGGGATCACGCCGGGGCCACGATTCTGGTGGTCGAGGACGAGCCCATCAACCGCGAGGTGACCCGATTTCTGCTCGAGGACGTCGGCCTGGCTGTGGTGACCGCCGAGGACGGGGCCGAAGCCCTGGGACTGGCCGAGGAAGGCGGCTGCGCTCTGATCCTGATGGACATGCAGATGCCCCGGATGGACGGCCTCGAGGCGACTCGGCGGATCCGGCTGCTGCCGGACGGAGGCAGGATTCCTATACTGGCGATGACCGCAAATGCCTTTGCCGAAGACCGGGAGCGCTGCTTTGCGGCAGGCATGAACGACTTCGTCAGCAAGCCGGTCAAGCCCGACCTGCTTTATTCGATGCTGCTGAAGTGGCTGACCAAATCCCGGCCAAAGACGACGTAGACGGCGCGGGCCGTTAGTCCGCAAAGATGGCCGAACGAGCACGACGAAGGGAACCGAGACAGCACTCGATGGTCCAATTGCCAGATCTGGACACATTTTGATTCGGAATTTTTCATTGACATCGTTGCAGTGCAAAGCGATCATTCAAGCTGTTGCAACTGCGCGGAAACGCCCATGGATTGTGGCCCTAGTCGGTCTCTGAGTCGGTCTCTGAAGTAGTCAGCGGGTCCTCGGCGCGAGTGCATCTCTCAAGCCGCCGTCCCGCCGAATGAGCGGGACGGTGCGTCAAAGCCGAGCAACATCAAGCTTTCTCCACCTCCCAGTTTTTAGTCGGATCCGGTCGCCTTGGCGCTGGTCGTCAGGTCGCCCACGGGCCGAAGCTCGAGCCGGCGACCGCAGGCAGCGGTCGGCGCCGGGCTGCAGGCCGATCCGCAGTTGCGTCATACCGGGCGCTGTGAGCGCTCGTGGAACCGGTGGAGGTGTGAAATGACCCTCAAGACGCTGAAATCCCTCGGTCGCTTCGCGATCGCGATCAAGTCCTGGCTGCTGGGCGGACCGGGCGACGACGCCCGCATGGGCGCGCTGTACCGCTACCGCGATGGCCAACAGCGCCCCTGTCCAGGGGTTTATGCGTTGCTGGCGGGCGTGCCGCGCCGCTGACTTCGCTGACAACGGGTGCGTCGTCGCAAAGCTCACCGATACTCCAACGTAACGCTCACATAAGCGTTACATCCGGCCGGGCAAGCCGGATCACCGCGCGCAATGCCGCTGCACGTCAGGTCGCGCACTGCTGCAGGGCGCGTACGACCTCGTCGTCGCTCAACTGATGGAAGTCGACGTAAAAAAGACCGATGGCGCCAAAGATCTCCGGCTGCGCCAGGCACACCAGATCGTCGACTTCGCCGCTCAGCCGTGCCACGGTGTCCGGCGGCGCGACGGGAACCGCGAGCACGACGTGGGCCGGGTTGCGCTGGCGCAAGGCCTTGATCGCAGCTCGCACGGTGGTGCCCGTGGCAATGCCGTCGTCGACGACGATCGCCGTCCTTCCTGAGACCGGCCGCGGGGTCCGGTCGCCGAGGTAGGCTCGGCGGCGGCGCTCGATCTCTGCCAGCTCGATCAGTGCCTGCTGGTCGATGTAGCTTTGCTGGACGCCCATCTCGGCGCGGATTGCTTCGTCGACCACGATCACCGGATCCGGGCCCTGCAATACCGCCGCGACCGCGAGCTCGCTCTGAAACGGCACGCCGATCTTGCGCACCAGCAATAGGTCGAGCGGAGCCTGCAGCGCCCGCGCGACTTCCAAGCCGACCGGGACGCCGCCGCGGGGCAGCGCGAGCACGATCGGATCGGGCAGGTGCATCGTTGCGAGGCGCTCACCCAGCGCGCGCCCGGCCGCGGCGCGGTCGACCAGCGGCAGGTCGACGCGTCCTCGCATCGCTCGAGCGCTCAGGCCAGGGGCCAGAGCGGAACCAGGTTCGGTAAGGTCCGGAACACGCGCGACAGGCCTCCACCGGTCACCAGGGCGGTGGCCCGCTCGATATCGTCCGACAGCGGGCGGTCCGCCTGCAGCGACTGGCACACATCACGCAGCAATCCGTACGCCAGCTCCAGGGCGAACGAGCTTCGCAAGGGCCTGAGGAAATCGATGCCCTGGGCGGCCGCCAGCAGCTCGATGCCCAGGATGTGCGCCGTGTTGCCAATCATCATCTGCAGGCGCCGCGCCGCGAAGCAGGCCATCGAGACGTGGTCCTCCTGATTGGCCGAGGTCGGCAGCGAGTCGACGCTGGCCGGGTGCGCCAGCGATTTGTTCTCGCTCGCCAGCGCGGCCGCGGTGACGTGCGCGACCATGAATCCCGAATGCAGCCCGGCATCGGCGCTCAAGAATGGGGGCAGGCGAGAAACGCCGCTGTCGATCAACATTGCGATGCGCCGCTCGGCGATCGCGCCGATTTCGGCGATGGCCAACGCGCAGGTATCGGCCGCCAGCGCAACCGGCTCGGCATGGAAGTTGCCGCCGGAAACCAGCGCATCGTCCGCGACGAACACCAGCGGATTGTCGGTGACCGCATTGGCTTCCCGCAGCAGCACCTGCGCGGCGTGGCGCAGCTGGTCCATGCAGGCCCCGACGACCTGGGGCTGGCAGCGCAGGCAGTACGGATCCTGCACACGATCGTCGCCTTCCAGATGGGAATGCCGGATCTGGCTGCCAGCCAGCAACGCGCGATAGTACTTCGCCACGTCGATCTGTCCCGGCTGTCCGCGCAATTCGTGGATGCGCGGATCAAATGGCCCATCGCTGCCTCGTGCCGCATCGACCGTCATCGCGCCGATCACCAGCGCCGATTCGAGCACCGGCTCGAACGCAAACAGCGCGTGTAACGCCAAGGCGGTGGAGGTCTGGGTGCCGTTCAGCAAGGCCAGCCCCTCCTTCGCGTGCAACAGCAGCGGAGTGATGCCGGCTTCCTCCAGCACCGGCGCGGCGTCCCGACGCTCACCGTCGACCCACATGTGGCCTTCGCCGATCAGGGCCAACGTCAGGTGGGCAAGCGGTGCCAGATCGCCCGATGCGCCGACCGAGCCCTGACTGGGCACCCAGGGCACCAGCCCCGCGTTGTGGACCGCGATCAGCGTATCGACGACCTCCTCGCGCACGCCCGAGTAGCCGCGCGCCAGGCTGGCCGCCTTCATGGCCATCATCAGTCGCACCACCGGGGGCGCGAGCGGCTCGCCGACGCCCGCACAGTGCGAGCGCACCAGGTTCAGTTGCAGTGCCTCGACCTGCTCCCGGCCGATCGATTTGCTCGCCAGCTTGCCAAAGCCGGTGTTCACGCCATAGATGGGTGCGTCCGCCTGCACCGCGCGCTGAACCAGATCGGCGCTGGCACGAATCCAGGACCGCGCATTCTGCGCGATCTCCAGCGGCGTGCGGGACGTATGGACCGCCTGCAGCTGTTCGAGGGTCAACTCTCCGGGCTCTAGAACCATAGGTGTGCCACCGTCACCACAGCAAGCGGCCGCCTGGCGAGCGGCGACTCAACGGGCGTCCATCGGCAGCTTCAGCCCGAACCGGTGCGCGCAGTCGATGGCGTCGGTATAGCCCGCGTCGGCGTGCCGGATCACGCCGCTGGCCGGATCGTTCCACAGCACGCGCTGGATCCGGCGGGCCGCGGCATCGGTGCCGTCACAGACGATCACGACACCGGCATGCTGCGAATAGCCCATTCCGACACCACCTCCATGGTGCAGCGAGACCCAGGTGGCACCCGACGCCGTGTCAACATGGCGTTGAGCAGCGGCCAGTCGGACACGGCGTCCGAGCCATCACGCATCGCCTCGGTCTCGCGGTTGGGCGAAGCCACCGACCCTGCATCCAGGTGGTCGCGCCCGATCACGATCGGCGCGGCCAGCTCTCCGCTTGCGACCATCTGGTTGAACGCCAAGCCGGCGCGCTGACGCTCGCCCAGTCCAAGCCAGCAGATCCTTGCAGGCAGTCCCTGAAAGGCGATCCGTTCAGACGCCATGTCGAGCCAGCGGTGCAGATGCCGGTCGTCCGGGAACAATTCCTTCAGACGCGCATCGGTGCGGCGAATGTCCTGCGGATCACCGGACAGCGCAACCCAGCGGAACGGCCCTTTGCCAAGGCAGAACAGCGGTCGGATATAGGCCGGAACGAACCCCGGAAAGTCGAATGCGCTGGCGACACCCTGGTCGAACGCGACCTGCCGCAGGTTGTTGCCGTAGTCGAACACGGGGACACCCATGGCACGAAAGTCGAGCATCGCTTTCACATGAACGGCGCAGCTGGCCGCCGCCTCACGCTGCAGTGCCTCGTGCTGTCCCAAATCGGCCTGCGCAGTGCGCCAACGATCGACATCCCAGCCGGCGGGCAAGTAGCCATGGATCAGGTCGTGCGCCGAGGTCTGATCGGTCACCAAGTCGGGCCTCAAACCACCGGCACGCACGCGCCGCACCAACTCGGGCAGCACCTCGGCCGCGTTACCCGCCAGCGCAATCGAGCGAGCTTGTTTGCCGCGGGTCGCCTGACCGATGCGCGCCAGTGCATCGTCCAGATCACGTGCCTCCTCGTCCAGGTAGCGGGTCCGCAATCGGGCCTGGATACGTGAGCGCTGGCATTCGATCGTCAGCGACGACGCGCCAGCCAGGCTTGCTGCCAATGGCTGCGCACCGCCCATCCCTCCCAAGCCGGCCGTCAATATCCAGCGTCCTGCCAGGTCGCCTCCGTAGTGCTGGCGCCCGGCCTCGCCGAACGTTTCGTAGGTGCCCTGAACGATCCCCTGGCTGCCGATGTAGATCCAGGAACCGGCCGTCATCTGGCCGAACATCATCAGGCCCTTGCGATCCAACTCGTTGAAGTGCTCCCAGGTGGCCCAGCGCGGCACCAGGTTGGAGTTGGCAAGCAGCACGCGCGGCGCGTCGGGATGCGTCCGCAAGACACCCACCGGCTTGCCCGATTGCACCAGCAGCGTTTCGTCTTCTTCCAGACCGCGCAGCGCCGACAGGATCGCGCGGTAGCATTCCCAATTGCGCGCGGCCTTGCCGATTCCGCCGTAGACGACCAGCCGCTCCGGATCTTCCGCGACCTGCGGATCCAGATTGTTCTGGATCATCCGATAGGCAGCCTCGATCTGCCAATTGCGGCAGGTCAGCGTGCTGCCGCGCGGTGCCTGTATCTGAGCGCCGAGCGTCGGGTCGTGGAGTTCGAGCCGGTCGGTCATCGAATTCTTAATACGCGGTGAGTCACTGGCGGCACTGTACTTGTCCGGACCCGTCGCGGCAATTAGGATGGCCCATGGGTTTGATCCTCTGGCGCAATGCGCGCCTCGCAACGCTCGCCGGGCGCGAACCCTGGGGTTTGATCGACCGAGGTGCCCTGGTGACGCACGGCGATCGGCTGCATTGGGTTGGTCGCGAGCTAGACCTCAGCGGGGGACTGGATATCGAGGCCGAACATGACCTTGGCGGCGCGCTGGTTACACCCGGTCTGATCGACGCGCACACACACTTGGTCTACGGAGGCCAGCGCGCGTCCGAGTTCGAGTTGCGGCTCCAGGGCGCAAGCTACGAGCAGATCGCGAAAAGCGGCGGCGGCATCCGGTCTACCGTCGCTGCCACGCGTTCCGCCAGCGAAGAAGAGCTGTTTGCAAGCGCCGCCGCGAGGCTCGATCGACTGGCCGCCGATGGCGTGACGACGATCGAGATCAAGTCCGGCTATGGCCTGACGTTCGAGGCGGAGCAGCGCTGCCTGCGGGTAGCACGCCGGCTCGGGCGCGAACGCGGCGTCAGCGTGCGCACCACGTGCCTGGCTGCCCATGCGCTGCCCCCCGAATTCGATGGACGGGCCGACGACTACATCGATGCGGTATGCGAATGGCTCGCACCGCTGCAGTCCGAATCGCTGATCGACGCGGTGGACGCGTACTGCGAAAGAATCGCGTTCTCGCGCCAGCAAACCGCCCGCTTGTTCGAGCGGGCGCGCACGCTGGGCCTGCCGGTGAAGCTGCATGCTGAACAGTTCAGCGACTCGGGCGGCGCCGCGCTCGCGGCCAGCTATCGGGCCCTGTCGTGCGATCACCTGGAGTACCTCGGCCCCGACGGCGTGGCGGCGATGGCAGCGTCGGGCAGCGTGGCGGTCCTTCTTCCAGGAGCTTTTTACTTCTTGCGCGAAACGCACCTGCCGCCGGTCGATGCGCTGCGTCGGGCCGGGGTGCCGATCTCGATCGCCACCGACCACAACCCGGGCACGTCGCCCACGCTGTCGCTTCGGTTGATGCTCAACATGGCCTGCACGCTGTTCAAAATGACGCCGGAAGAAGCCGTGCGCGGTGCGACCGTGAACGGCGCGCGCGCGCTCGGATTGACCGACCGAGGCTGCCTGGCTCAGGGCCTGCGGGCGGATTGGGTCGTTTGGGATCTCGACCATCCCGCCGAGCTTGCGTACTGGCTCGGAGGCAATCCGTGCTCGCGGGTCGTCAGCGGCGGGACTCACGTTCGCAACGGGCGTTCGCAATGAGCGCTGTCGAACCGATATTCAGTCTCCAGCAAGGCGCGGTCCCGTTGCTGGTGAGCCTTCCTCATTGCGGCACGCTGGTTCCGCCATCGATATTGCATCGGATGGTGCCCCGGGCGCAGGCGCTGGAAGACACCGACTGGCATCTGGCTCAGGTGTATGCCTTCGTTCTGGAGCTGGGCGCCAGCCTGATCGTGCCGCGCTTTTCGCGCTACGTGATCGATCTGAATCGGCCGCCGGACAATGCACCGATGTACGAGGGCGTCAACAACACCGGCTTGTGCCCGGAGCGCTTCTTCTCGGGAGACGTGCTGTACCAGCCGGACCAGCAGCCCGATCGAGGCGAAGTTTCGCAACGACGCGAGCGCTACTGGCAGCCGTACCACGACGCGCTCCGAGGTGAATTGGCTCGGCTCAAAAGCGCTCACGGTCACGCGCTGCTGCTGGACGGTCACAGCATCAAGTCCGAGCTCCCCTGGTTGTTCGCCGGCCGCCTGCCGGACCTGAACCTAGGTACTGCCGACGGCGCCACCTGCGCACCGTCGCTGCGCGCGGCGCTGTCGCAGGCGTTACAGGCTCAGCACGATTTCACACACGTGGTTGACGGCCGCTTCAAGGGCGGCTACATCGCGCGGCACTACGGCAGGCCGACCGAGAATGTGCATGCCGCCCAGCTCGAGATGTGCTGGAGCTGCTACATGTCCGAAGCTGCGCCGTACCAGCTGGATCCGCAGCGATCCGCGCGTCTGGCCCCGCTGCTGCATGCGCTGGTTCGAACGATGCTCCAATGGAAACCGTCCGATGATTGAGAACACGCAGTTGTGGGCGCCGAGCGCCTGGATCTCCGGCAACTGGCAGCAGGCGGTGCTGCTGGAAGCGGGAGGCGACGGCCGGTGGTCGGGCATCGTGCCGGGCGTGACGGATCCGCCGCCGCGGGCCGAGCGCCTCGCCGGAGCGGCCATACCGGGGCTGGTGAATGGGCACAGCCACGCGTTCCAGCGCGCCTTCGCTGGAATGACGGAACGCCGCGAGCGCGACGTTGACGACTTCTGGAGCTGGCGCGAGCAGCTTTATCGGGTGGCGCAGCGCGTCGAGTCGATTCACTTGCAGGCGATCGCAGCGCATCTTTACCTGGAGCTGTTGCGGGTCGGCTATACGCACATCTGCGAGTTCCACTATCTGCAGCACCGCCAGGACGGCGCGCTCTATCAGGATCCACTCGAGATGAGCTGGGCCCTGGCGGTCGCCAGCGCCGAAGCAGGCGTCCAGCTGACGGTGCTTCCGGTCCTGTATGAACGGGCCGGGTTCGACCGGCCCGAGCTTGCACCGGAACAGCGCCGCTTTCATGCCAGCGCCGAACAGGTCTGGGCGATGCAAGGCGCGATCGCCTCGAGGCACCTGGCCGGGGTCCGGGCCGGCATCGCAATCCATTCGCTGCGTGCAGCCGCGCCGGAGTCGATCGCGCGCCTGCGTCAGCTGGCCGAGCACTTCAACGGGCCGATTCACATCCACGTCGCCGAGCAGGCGCAGGAGGTCGATCAGTGCGTCGCCAAGCACGGCCAGCGTCCGATCGAATGGCTCGCGCAACAAGGCCTCGATGCGCGCTGGCAGCTGGTGCATGCGACGCACGCATCCGAGGCCGAGATCGAGCTCGTGGCACGCAGCGGCGCCGGCGTCGTGCTATGCCCGACCACCGAGGCCAACCTGGGCGACGGGCTGCCGGACCTGCCGGCGTGGCTCGCCACCAGCGCTCCGATCTCGATCGGATCGGACAGCCACGTCAGCCGCAGCTGGCGCGAGGAGTTGCGTCTGCTCGAGTACGGTCAGCGCCTGATCAAGCAGCAACGCAACATCGCCGCCGCTCCTGGACTAGGCCTGCCCTCGACGGCGGCGCGACTGTTCGAGCGTGTGCTCCAAGGCGGTGCGGCGGCCGCCGGTTTTTCGCGATGGGGATTCCAGGTCGGCGCCCCGGCCGATTTGCTGGTGGTCGATCCGGCAGAATCGAGCCTGCTCGGCGTTCCGCACCCTATGTTGTTGGATGCACTGATATTTTCCAGTCCGGGCCGGCCCTGGCGCGATGTGATGGTGGCGGGGCGCTGGCAGATCAAGGATCACGAGCATCCGCTGGCGCGACAGATCGCGGGCCGTTTCGAGCAGGCGATGGCGCAGTTGTGGCACGAACCCTCGAGGTAGCGAATGAGACGATGGGCGTCTTTCGGGGTATCTTCGCTCCGTTCATTCCAGAGACAGGGAGTGCCTCGTTGACCTCATCCAGAGGCGTCGCGCTGTGCGCAGCGTTCGCAGCCGCAGTGCTGGCAAGTCCGTCGGGTGCCGAGCCACCCCATAAGCCCAAAACCAATCACCCGATACTCGGTACCTGGGTCTTCGCGGTCCCCGACACCGACTGCGAGGAGACGTACTACATTCGCCAGGACGGCACGACGCTGGTCACCAGCGGCGAAGAGGTCGCCGAAAGCGTCTTTGAAATCGATGACGAGATCAGCCAGAAGGGCTTCTACCGCAACGTCGATCGCATCGTGAAGGACAACGGGAAGCGGGACTGCGCAGGCAACGTCACCAAGGTCGGCACCGAAGTGACGAATTACATCCACTTCCACCCGTCCGGCAACATGATGATCATCTGTCGGGACGAGTCGCTCGACGCGTGCTTCGGACCCTTGTATCGCCTCGGCGGCGAGAGCTCGTAGCGCCCTCGCTTCCCGAACCAGACGCGGGCGCGCGACGGCCTGTCCGATCAGCCGTAGCGCTGTTTGACCTGCTGAACTTTGCCGACCAGATCACGCAGATCGGCGATCGCCTGCTGCTGATCGGGCTCCAGCGGCTGGCTCGGACGGAAATGGTCGAGCAGCACCATCAGGACGTCCTCGATGCGACCGAGCTGTTTGCCGTAGCTGGCGACCGAGGCCAACACTTCCTGTTCGACCTGCGGCTGGGACGACTCCCCCATGTCGATGTTGACCAGTCCGATCTGACTGCCGACCGGATTGAACAGCACGGTCCACGGATTGATGGATTGCGTCACATTGCCTGACAGCGGAAGGCGAAACGTCGACATTGCGGGCTCCTCTGGATTGCGGTCCGTTCGATATTAGCGTCAGTCATCGCCTACCTGGGTCGTACAATCCCTCTCCGCGTTACGGCCAAGTTGGCTGTTGCAAGCCTGGCAACACCTGCTTTTCGCGCCATCGCGCCCCAGGCGCTTGGACGACGCTATCGGGCTTGGCCGCCATGTAACGGCCCTGCTCACGACACCGATAAAACAAGTACCGGCGCGAAGCAAGCGGATATGCAATTCGTATCGACTCGGACAGCGCCCGGTCAGGCTACGGGCGCAGCAGGCTCCATCGCGCGCAGCTTCGTGGTATCGACGCTGCTGATCACCTCGATGGGTTTGCTCGCGCTGGGCGCCACGGCTTTTGTCACCGTCTTCGAACCGTCTCGCCAGGCGCTCGCGACGACGGAGCTCGGCGCGACATTCGACGCGGTCAATGCCCAGCTGACGCAGGTGATCGTGCGCGCCGAAGCGATCGCCCGCATCCGGCAGGACTGGGGTGTTGCCGGACTGGTCGATCCGAAGCGACCGCAGGAAATCGTCAAGCTGCTGGGTCCGCTGCTCGACCGCGGACCGCACATGTCAGGATTCACGGTCGCCAGCGAATCCGGACAGGAGGTGCTGCTGCGACGGATGCCCAACGGCGATCGGATCACGCGGTTCACCGACCCTCAGCGCCTGAGGGGCAAGAGCATCGTGCGAACGTGGAGCGCGCTTGGCCAGCCATTGACCGAAGAGATTCGCGACAGCGACTACGACGCGCGGCTGCGTCCCTGGTACCAGGGAGCACAGGCGATCCGAGATCCACAGGGAATTTATTGGACCCAGCCCTATACATTCGTGTCGACGCAATCGCCAGGCATATCGGCCGTGATGCGATGGACCGGACCGGACGGAACGCGCTTTACGGGCTCGAGCGACATCGACCTAACCGATTTCTCGCGCTTCACGAGTCAGCTGGTCGTCGGCAAGGTCGGCTTTGCAGCGGTCTTCACGCGGGATGGCCGGGTCGTCGGCCTGCCCCGCGGCCTTGGCCTCGCCTCCGACGCTTCGCTTAAAGATGCCCTGTTGAAGCCGGTTGAAGCCCTCGGCATGGCGCCTCTGGCGAAGGGGTTTCAGCTGTGGCGCGACCGCAGCCGCGGCTCCGCCGAGGCGCTTCGCTTCGATGTGGCGGGGACCTCCTGGCTCGCCTCGTTTCGCCGGATCGAACTGGGAGATCAGTCTCTGCTGGTGGGCGCCTTCGCGCCGGAGGCCGACTTTTCGCCGCTCAGCGCGAAGCACATCGGCCTGCTGGCGCTGCTGGTGGCGTCGGCGCTGGCGTTGGCGCTGCTCGCGGCGATGCGGCTGGCAGCCCGTTATACGCGGCCTCTGGTCGAACTGGCCTCCGAAAGCGAACGCATCGGTCGTCTGGAGCTCGATGAGCCGATCGCAGTGACCAGTCGCTGGTCGGAGCTGGCGACGGTGGCGCGCGTGCAGGAGACGATGCGCGCGCGGCTGCTGGCCGCAACCCGTCACCTGGAGGTGACCGTCGACGAGCGAACCGCCGATCTGGTGCGGGCGCGCGATGCCGCGGATCAGGCGGCCCGCGCGAAAGCCGCGTTCCTCGCCAATATGAGCCACGAGATCCGCACTCCGATGAACGGAATCATCGGTATGACCGAGCTGACGCTGCGGACGCAAACCACACCATTGCAGCGCCAATACCTGGGCAAGATCCAGGACTGTGCCAACTCGTTGCTGCGGATCATCAACGACATTCTCGATTTTTCGAAGGTCGACGCCGGAAAGCTGACGCTGGAGAGCAATCCCTTCGTGCTGGACGACGTGCTGCGCAAAGTGGTACAGATCGTGGCCCCGATGGCGGATTTGAAAGACCTGCAGCTGATCGTCGACCGCGCCGCCGGCGTACCGAATTGCCTGGTCGGCGATGCGGTCAGGTTGGAGCAGGTGCTGCTCAACCTGGTCTCCAACGCCGTCAAGTTCACGCCGGGGGGTCAGGTGCGCATCCGCGTCGATCTGGACGAGGCGGAGGAAAATGGCTTGCTGATCCGTTTTGCGGTTTGCGACACCGGTATCGGGATGGGGACCGACGAGACACGGCGTCTGTTTCAGCCTTTCAGCCAGTGCGATGAATCGATGGCGCGCCGCTTCGGAGGCACAGGACTCGGTTTGGCCATCAGCAAGAGGCTGGTCGAGCTGATGGACGGCAGCATCGGCGTCGCAAGCGCGCCAGGCCAAGGCAGCACCTTCACGTTTACGGCGCGCTTTGGCCGCGATTGCAGCGACCCCAAGTCAGCGCCCGATCCCCGCAACCCGACGAAGCCATCCATTGCCGGAGCACGCGTGCTGGTGGTGGAGGACAACGAGATCAACCGGATCGTGGCGTCCAAGTTGCTCACGGCACAGGGCGTCGTCGTGTCGACGGCCGATACCGGCGCGGAGGCGCTGGTCCGCCTGCGCTCCGGCGAGCGCTTCGATCTGGTCTTCATGGACGTGCAAATGCCCGACATGGACGGTTTCGAGGCCACCCGCGCGCTGCGCGCGTTGCCGGCAGGCGAAACGCTCAAGATCGTCGCGATGACGGCGCATGCGATGACGGGAGATCGCGAGCGCTGCCTCGCGGCCGGGATGGACGACTACATTGCCAAGCCGGTGTCGCCCGCCGACCTCGAGGCGTGCCTGCGGCGCTGGCTCGATCCAGTCGTCACTACGAGTTGACAACGACCGTGTACTCGAGCACAGCCTTGCCTTGCGCCGGGATGTGAACCTGCCAGGCCGCCGAACCGGCGCTTTCCTTGACGTGCTCCAGTGTTTCGGAAGTGATTTTCCAGTCTCCACGGAGCGGCTCGCGCACGGTGACAGTCACGGGCTTGACGTCGGCGTTGCGCAGCTCGATCCGATAGGATGACTGGCGCGCGTGCTCCGATAAAACCTTGAAATCGGTTTGCACGCGGTCGGCGGTCAGATCGAAAGCCTCGCCCAACCGCAGCAGGACGACCTCGCCCTTGGCGGTGTGGGCGATCGAGTCCTCGCCAATCAGCTGGCTGCCGCCGCTGCTGTCCGGCATATAGGCGCGCACCACTCCGGCCGGAAGCGCAATCCCGAGCTCGCCGCCTTTGTTCTCGAAGCGCAGATACACGCTGGGCTTCAGGCCCTTCTGCAGGTCGGGGCGCCGCGCCTGATACCACCATTCGACCTGGTTGTTTTGGAGCACGTACTCTCGTTGCACCGGCACTTCGGAGGCCGACAGCAGCGCAACCTGCTTGGTCTGGTTGTTCTCGATCGTGGTGGCGCGTGGCAGCGTGTACAGGTGATAGTCGCCGAGCTTCTCCTCGGCCACTTGATCGGCCTTCCCGGCCCTGGCGGCCGCCATCAGAGCGGGCATCGGCTTCAACTCGGCAGCGACCCGGTTCAATGTTCCAGCAACCAGCTGCAGCCGGGCTTTTTCAAAGGCCGTGCCGGACTGATTGGTCAGCGTAACCCAGCCGTTCAGCGTCATGCGCGTCGCCTCCGGATTCAGATTCGCGATGTAGTCCGCCTTCCAGCCGATCTGGTTCGCGAGGTAGCTCAATTCAAGCTGTCGCTCGCCGGCCTGGGCCGCGTCCAGCATGATCGACAGCGTGGGTCGATCGCGTAAGTTGACCGGCACATCGGAAAACGACAGTCGCCCAGCGATGCCGGTTTCGATCCGATCGGGATATCGAAGCACGACCCCGTCGTTGGTGGCCAGCACGGTCGCTTGCTCCGAGGTCTCGTTGCCGGTCGCGGGATTGGTGTGAATGACCGTCACCGAGCGGCCCACGTACTTGCGCAGCAGCGCGGTCGGCGTCAGCAAATCGAAATCGAAGTTCTGCTCGAGCAGATCGAATCCCGCCCCCGCAACGGCTTTCAACGAAGCCGTCTCGGGACGAATCGTGGCCGCTACATCCCGGAACGCGATCCTCTGCGTGCCGCGCGTCAGGTTGAGTCGCCGTGCGTCGCGCACCAGCGCCTGTCCGTCGTTGTAGATGGTGATTCCCAGGGAGGTGCGCGAGGACGTGGGTAAAGACATCTCCGGCGGTGCGGCGCCCAGATCCTGCGCAGCCGCACCGCCCGCCAGCGTTGCGGTCAACGCCGCAGTGATCCAAATCGTTGTCGATGGTGTCATTGGTCAGCTCCCAAAGGTGGAATATTCCAACACGCCTCCTATAAACGTCGCGCGCCGGCCGGCGGGGTTAAATTGGGACGGCCGACCACGCCCGGGCTTAAGGGGCGCCATGGCGCTCACGGGCGCCTGGGCGGAACGTCGGGGTACTCGCCCAGGTATTCGGCCTTCCACCAGTTGCCGGTGCGGCTGCGCTCCTGCGGCGTCGTGAAGCGGTACCGATAGGCGAGCACGCGCAGCTGCGTGGGTGGAGGTTTGCCTTCGAACGGGTTGCGCTCCAGCAGGCAAGTCACCGACGTCCGGTTCTGCTTGAGCGCCTGCAGGAACCGCTCGAACCAGAACCCGGTGTCAGGCCACTGCGGCGGCACGAACCACATCATCCAGTCGAGCCGGGGCTGGTGTGGAACGATGAATCGCGGCGCCCTGTCCAACGCATCCGGTTTGTAGCGAAACGTGTAGGGCTCCCAGACGCGGCCGTCATAGCTGCCGAAGATTCTCAGTTCTTGCCGTTCGATCTGCATGGTCGGAAACAGGTGAAACAGACTTCCAATCCCGAGAGCCGGCGGGATCTCGCTCAACACGGCCCAGGGTTCGGGCAGCGGTCGTCGCGTCCGCGAAGCCAGCATCATGCCCGAGCTCAGCACGAGGATGAGTCCCGCTGAGGCCACCACCAGGGCTTTGGCCGCACGGCCGGGGGCCTGCCGACTCGCGCCGCGCTGGATCCTGTCACGCAGCGCTCGCGGCAGCGCGTACCCGACAACGCGGTCGTCCAGCACGAACAGGCAAAGCAGGATCGTCAGCAGATTGATGAAATTGTGGTTGCTGGTCGCGATGATCAGCAACTGCGCGAGCATCGTGACGGAAGCTGCAAAGATCCGGAACGGTCGCGGCAGAAAGATAAAGAATGGAACCACCAGCTCGGCAAAAAACGTGAAGCCGACACCGACTTTCAAAAGCCAGTGTGGCAGCTGGTGGGCGTACCAGGAACCGACGTGAGGCAGCGGCTGCGTCTCGAAGTAGGTGTCCAGCGCAGTCAGGTCGCGCCACGACGGATCCCCGCTGGCGAGCTTGAAATATCCGGATAGGAAGCGAAGCCTGAACAGCAGCCATTCGAACAGCAGCACGATCAGGCGCGTCGGAGGGTCGGCCAGGAAGATCGCCAGGAAACCCGCTTCCAGCAGCAGCGTGTCCCACTGAAACGCCGTGAATATCTGCCCCGCGTGGCAAAGCGACAGATACAGCACAAAAAGCGCAATCAGCGCCGGCCGCGCCGTGACCCATCCGAGCACCAGCAGCAGGGCGACCACGGTGCCGGCGATCGCAACCCCTTTGAGGGCGGCGTCGCTGCTGTCGAGCCAGAACAGCGTGGGCAATCGCAGCAGCGCGCGGTAACCCAGCTCCTCGTAGCTGCCACGCAGCACGTCTTGAAACGGCAGGATCCCATCGGGACCCACCAAGGAATCGATCTGGACCGCGAGCGAAGCAAAGGCGGCGACGTAGACGAGCGCCAGGCCCTTGACGAACAGCCAGCCGGTCAGTTCGTGATCAGTCGCCGGCTGGACCAGACCCGTCAGAAGCTTCAACGCGGCTCGCACCAAACGAAGGGCGCGAAATATTAGCGCCCGCAGGCGCAGCCGCGGTCGAGCGAGGCGTCAGTCGGTGCGGCGCCGCTCCGTTGACGGATCGTACGTCCAGCCGTCTGGCCCGCTCAGCCGATCCGGACGGCTGGCACCCGGAGGATGCTCGCGGGCCAGCGTCCCCGACTCGAACGGCCAGGTCAGAACCTGATCGGCCTGCCCCGGCCATGCCCGGTCGCTGTTGAGCTCGGGTTCCTTCCCATCGCCACCGGCCGCGCTCGACATCGGAACCGCGACCGGCTCGCTGGCGACCGGCAGCGGATGCCGGGTAAAGGCCAGCACCGCGACCACCAGGGCACCGGCAGCGAAACCCGCCAGCGCGGTCAATAGCGTCGAGATCGCTCCGGATTGCCGAGGTAATGCTGCAGCTTCCGTTCCCATGTTGGCAGCTCCATGTCCTTTAACCACCTTATCGATTAAGACGGTTACATGGCGCGTTTCCGGACATCGAAGCACCCTGGGAGCGTGGGGTTTAAGGACAGCCTGTGGTCCACGAGGATCACTTTTTCGAGCGCCGGATGCGGGCGCTTGCGACCCGGCTTCGGTGACCCTGCTTCGGCGGCCGATCAGTCGCTCTGCTTGCGCTGGACCGGGGTTGCGCCCCGCATCACCAATTCGCGGAAGCGCTGCAATTCGGCGTCGTAGCGCTCGTTGATGCGCTGCATCTCGGCGCGAATATCGTCGATCGTCTTCAGCTGCTGTGCTTGCAGCGCGGCGTTGTCCTCCAGCGCCCGCTTCAACTTTTCGGGTATCTGCCGCTTTACGTAGAACTCCGCTTCGTCGTCCAGGCGCTTGCGGTCCAACTTGAATCCCTTCAACTGCTGATTCGCCCGGTCGATCAGCGCTTGTCGGCTCGCCAGCGTGCGATCGCGGCTCGCTTCTATTTCGTCCTCGCTGGCGTAGGTCTCCAGCAGCGCTCGATCCTTGCGCAACTGCTCCTGCGCCTGTATCTCGCGCTCGCGGCGCTTTTTGTCGTCGTCCTCGCGCTTCTTTTTCTGCTCGGGTGTCAACGGAGGCTCGATCACGCGCTTGATCGAGCCGTCGCGATTCAATTCCCGTATCTGGACATTCTGACACTCGTTCGGAGGACCGTCGCCGGTCAGCGTGCGTCCGCCCGGTGTGGTGCAGACATACAACTGAGACCACGCCGCGATTGGCAGCGCGCCCAGCATCACGATCGCGATCCGATGCGCGATCCGGCGCGGACGTCTAGCTGCCATAGCGTTCCCGATAGGCCTCGATCGACGCCAGGTGCGGCCGAGCGGGTGCGGCCAGTGGCGAGTCCGAGCGCAGCAGGTCGATCAGGTCGTTCAGATTGGCAATCGATATCACGGGAACGCCCGTCGCTTGCTCGAAGGCTCGAACGGCCGAAAGCGGCGACAACGCTCCCGCGTCGCCGCCCCGCTCCATCCGATCGAGCATGATGACCACTCCGGCCGGCTGCGCGCCGTGGGCCCGGATCAGCTCGAGCGCCTCGCGCTTGGCAGCGCCGTCCGTGATCACATCGTCGACGATCATCACCCGCCCACGCAACACGGCGCCGACCAGGTCGCCGCCTTCGCCGTGCTGCTTGGCTTCCTTACGGTTGTACGAGAACGGAACATCCAGACCCAATTCGGCCAGCGCGATGGCGGTGCCCGCAGCCAGCGTGATTCCCTTGTAAGCCGGTCCAAACAGCATGTCGAACAGGACCCGCCCCTGCGCGCGCGCGTCCATCAGCGTCTCGGCATAGAATCGCGCGAGCCTGGTGAGCGTAGAGCCCCGATCGAAGCGACCAGCGTTGAAGAAGTAAGGTGTTTTGCGCCCACTCTTGGTTGTGAAATCCCCAAAAGAAAGTGCGCCGCATTGAAGCGCGAATTCGAGGAACTGGCTGGGAATGGACATTCGTCTTTTTGTCCCGCGCGAAAGTCTCGAGCGGGATTGTCCCAGATCCCCGCAGATCCTCTGGCCCGTACTCCTGGTAACCCGCTCCGCTAGCCGATGTTCCAGGTCGTCACGCTCAACGCCAACGGTCTGCGGTCGGCGGTCTCTAAGGGCCTGCTGCGCTGGCTGGCGCGCCGTGAGCCGGACGTGGTCTGCCTGCAGGAAGTCAAGGCACAGCAAGCCGACCTGTCGGAGAGCCTGCTGAACCCTTGCGGCTTGCACGCTCATTTCCACTTCGCCCAGGCACGCGGCTACAGTGGGGCTGCGCTGCTCTCGCGCAGGCGGCCGCGCAGAGTGAGCATCGGCTTCGGGGCGGAAGAGTTCGATCGCGAAGGGCGCTACGTGGAAGCGGAGTTCTCCTCGGTCACGGTGATCTCGGTCTATTTTCCGTCGGGGTCGAGCTCGCCCGAACGGCAGCAGGCCAAGTTCCGTTTCCTGGATGCGTTTCTTCCGCATCTGAAGAAGTTGCGCCAGAGCGGGCGCGAAGTCCTGCTGTGCGGGGATGTGAACATCGCACACCGGGAAATCGACTTGAAGAACTGGCGATCAAACCGGAAAAACTCCGGCTTCCTGCCCGAAGAGCGGGCGTGGATCGGCCATGTATTCGACGATCTGGGCTGGGTCGATGTATACCGCCGGCTTTACCCGGACGCGACCGGCGGGTCGTATACCTGGTGGAGCAACCGCGGCCAGGCGTGGAGCAAGAACGTCGGGTGGCGCATCGACTATCAGATCGCAACGCCCAAGACGGCGGCGCGTGCGCGCCGCAGCGAGATCTACAAGGCACGCCGATTCAGCGACCACGCGCCGTTGATCGTCGAATACTCGGGGCGGCTTTGATCGCGGAGTCTGCACACTGATGTTCGGCGCGCTGCGCCTTTACGCCGAAGCACCGGTGCGGCGCATGCTGCCGCTCGGATTTTCCGCGGGGCTGCCCTACCTGCTGGTGTTCGGGACGATGTCCTACCGCCTGCGTGAAGCCGGCGTCGCCTTGACCACGATCGGGTTTCTAAATGCCGTGCCGTGGGTGTACACGATCAAATGGGCCTGGGCCCCGCTGGTCGACCGCGTGCCTCTGCCCTGGCTGACTCGCCATTTGGGCCGGCGGCGAGCCTGGCTGTTGCTGGCGCAATGCACCGTGGTGATCGGACTGGCGGCGATGGCGCAAATCGACCCGCAGCAGCAACTGTGGCCGTTCGTGGCGTTCGCCGTGCTGACCGCATTCGCCGCGGCGACCCAGGACATCGCACTCGACGCTTATCGGATCGAGTCGGCCGCGGTGGATCGGCAGGCAGCGCTGGCGGCGGCCTACCAGACCGGATACCGGTGCGCGATGATCTGGGCCGGCGCTGGAGTGTTGTGGATCGCATCCGCGGCCAGCGCCGGAGCAACGAGCTACCAGCATCATGCGTGGAGTGTCGCCTACTTCGCGATGGCGGCCTCGATGGCGATTGGCATCGTCGCGGTGCTGCGCGTGCCCGAACCACGGATTGCGGACGCGGCCGCCGATCCAGGCACGCTCGAGCCGGCATTGGCGGGCCTCCGATCCGCCGTGATCGGGCCGTTGTCCGATTTCTTCGGTCGTTATGGATTGCGCGCGCTGCCGATTCTGGCTTTCGTGTCGACTTTCCGGATATGCGACATCGTGCTGGCGGCGATGGCGAGCCCGTTCTATCACGACATGGGATTCAGCAAGGCCGAAGTGGCGGCGGTGTCGGGCATCAACGGCGTGGCGATGTTCCTGGCCGGCGCGTTCGCCGGCGGCATGCTGGCCGCGCGCGTGGGGCTGCGGCCGGTACTGATCGCCGGCGCAGCGCTGTCGCCGATCTCGATATTGCTGTTTGCCTGGCTATCGACTCAGGGTCACGACCTCGGTCTGCTGGTTGCGGCGGTGACTGCGGATAATTTCATCGGCGGAGCGGCCAGCAGTGCATTCATCGCTTACCTCTCCAGCCTGACCAGCGCCGGCTTCACAGCGACACAGTACGCGCTGTTTTCCTCACTGATGCTGCTGCTGCCGAAATCGATTGCGCTCCTGTCGGGTCTGGCCGTCGACCGCCACGGCTATACGGTCTATTTCATCGGCACAGCGCTGCTGGGAGTGCCGGCGCTGCTGCTGGCGAGCCGAGCCGCGCGCCTGGCTGCCGACCCCCCTGACCGTCGGCCTTCCGCGCAATAGCGGCCGGCGTTTGGGGTCGCGAATTGCGACCTCAAAGCGGCGAATTCCTCGATTCGTCCTTGACCGATCGAGGGATGTGTCGGTGTCGGACATGGCGCAGGCTCAGACGAATCGCCGAACCCTCACTTGGGTTCGAATCGATAAACCGCGAGCTTGGACCGCAGACCCGGCAGCACGTTGACGGGCTCGCCGTTGGCGAGCAGTGCGCGGCCGGTGATCATCAGCCCGAGGCGGCCGGCCAGGATCTCGAAATCCTTGGGTGTGCACAGATGCACATTGGGCGTGTCGTACCACTGGTAGGGCATTTGCGGCGACACCGGCATCCGTCCACCGATCAACGACGCCAGGTGGCGCCAGTGGCCGAAATTCGGGAAGCTGACGATGCCCTGGCGGCCGACGCGCGCCATCTCCCGCAGCACGGCCTCGGTCTCGTGCATCGCCTGCAGCGTTTGCGACAGCACGACGGTGTCGAACATACGGTCCGGAAACATCCGCAGCCCCGACTCGAGGTCGGCCTGGATTACGGACAGGCCCCGCCGGACGCATTGCAGGATCGAGTCATCGGCAATCTCGACGCCGTACACACGGGCGGCGCGCGACTCACGCAGGTAGGCCATCAGCGAACCGTCGCCGCAGCCGAGGTCCAGCACGTGTGCGCCGTCGGCGATCCAATCGGCAATCTGGCGCAGGTCGTCGCGCAAGGTCGGCGCCCGGGCCACCGGCGCCGCGGGCGAGCTGTTCGACAGGTCCCGCGTATCCGCCGTCATCAGCAACCGAGCTCCTGCGCGATGTTCTCGAAGTAAGCGGCCACCAGGCGGTGGTAGCGGCCATCGTCCAGCAGGAACGCATCGTGCCCGTGCGGTGCCTCGATCGCGGCGTACACGACTTCGCGACCGTTGACGACCAGCGCCTCGACGATCTCCCGGGTGCGCGCCGGCGCGAACCGCCAGTCGGTCGTGAACGACACCAGCAGGAAGCCAGCCAGCGCGGGCGCCAGTGCCTGCACCAGATCTCCACCGTATTCGCGGGCCGGATCGAAGTAGTCGAGCGCGCGCGTGATCAGCAGATAGGTGTTGGCGTCGAAGTACTCGGAGAACTTGTCGCCCTGGTAGCGCAGGTAGGACTCGACCTCGAATTCGGCGCCAAAGCCGAATGCGTAGTCGGGCGTGCGCAGGCTGCGACCGAACTTCTCGGCCATCGCGTCGTCCGACAGGTAGGTGATGTGGCCGATCATCCGAGCCACGCGCAAGCCGGACTTCGGGACGACCCCCTTGGCGTAGTAGTCGCCCCCGTGGAAATCCGGATCGCTCCGAATCGCGGCGCGAGCGACGTCGTTGAATGCGATGTTTTGCGCCGACAGGCGCGGCGTGATCGCGATCGCCACGCAGTGGCCGATCCGCTCCGGGTACCGGATCGTCCAGGACAGCGCCTGCATCGCGCCGAGCGAACCCCCCATTACGGCTGCGAAGCGCCGGATGCCGAGCCGGTCCGCGAGCCGGGCCTGCGCATCGACCCAGTCCTCGACCGTCACCACTGGAAACGACGCTCCGTACGGACGCCCTGTGGCCGGGTTGGTCGACATCGGACCGGTGGAGCCGAAGCACGAGCCCAGGTTGTTCACGCCGATCACGAAAAAGCGGCGGGTGTCGACCGGACGCCCAGGGCCGACCATGTTGTCCCACCAGCCGATCTGTTCGGGGTGATCTGCATAACGACCGGCCACATGGTGCGATGCGTTCAGCGCATGGCAGATCAGCACCGCGTTGTCGCGCTCGGCGTTCAGCGAGCCGTAGGTCTCGTAGCAAAGCTCGTAGTCGACAATGCGCGCGCCACTCGCCAGCTCGAGCGGCTCCTCGAACCGCATCGACTGAGGGGTGACGAAGCCAACCGAGCCGGACCGCACGGCTCAGGGGCTCGCCTGAGCCACCGCGGGCGCTGCCGGAAGCGTCGGCCGCGACGCGGCCCGACCGTTGGTGGTGCCACGCTCGATCGCGCGTCGGATCTCGATCGGATCGTGCGAACGCAGCACCCGCCCCGCCAGACGCGCGGCCGTTCGCGTTGACAGTTCGAACAGGCGCTGCTTGACGGTCAGCAACTGCGACGGATTCATCGAGAACTGGCGCAAGCCCATGCCGAGCAGCAGCTCGGTCAGCGTGACGTCTCCGGCCATTTCGCCGCACACCGACACCGGAACGCGCGCCCTGTCTGCGGTGCGGATCGTTCGGTTGATCAGATGGAGCACGGCCGGGTGCAGGTGATCGTACAAATGGGCCACGGCCGAGTCGTTGCGGTCGATCGCCAGCGTGTATTGGATCAGGTCGTTGGTGCCGAGCGAGAGGAATTTCAGCCGCGAGATGAACGCCGGCAGCGTCAGCGCTGCACCCGGCACTTCGATCATTCCCCCGACCGCGATGCGCGCATCGAATTTCTGCCGCCTTTCCTTCAGCTGCTCCTTGGCGCGTGTCACAAACGCCATCGCTTCCTCGATCTCGTGAACATGCGCCAGCATCGGCACCAGAATGCGGACGGTGCCCTGGCTGGAAGCGCGCAGGATCGCGCGCAACTGGGTCAGAAACAACTCGGGAAACGCCAGGCAGTAGCGGATCGCTCGCAGGCCGAGAGCGGGATTCGGCTCCTCGATGCCGTCGCCCGGCAACATGCCAAGGCTGTGACGCGCGGAGGAGGTCAAGACCTTGTCGGCACCGATGTCCAGCGTGCGAATCACGACCGGCTTGCCCTTCATCGAGCGGGCCACTTTCGCGTACGCCTCGAACTGCTCGTCCTCGGACGGCAGCTGGTCGCGATTCATGAACAGGAACTCGGAACGGAACAGGCCGATCCCGTCGGCGCCGGCCTCCAGCGCGTCGCGCGCATCCTCGGGCATCTCGATGTTGGCGAGCAGTTGCACCGCGATCCCGTCGCCGGTGCGGGCGATGCGCCCCTTGAGCTTGCGCAACTCGATGCGGCGCTGACCCTGGTCCTGGATCCGCAGCCGGTAGGTCTCAAGCAGCGCGGCGTCCGGATTGACGATCAGGCGGCCACCGTCCGAGTCCAGCACGACCAGATCGCCTTCGGCGATCGACTGGCGGGCTTCGGTCACTCCCAGCAGCGCAGGCAACCCGAGGCTGCGCGCCAGGATCGCCGTGTGCGAGGTCGGGCCGCCGGCCTCGGTGACGAAGCCGGCGAGATTGACTCCGGCCCGCTCCTTCAGCTGAAGCACATCGGCCGGCGCCAGATCGTGTGACACCAGCACCAGGCGTTCGCCTTCCTCGAGGCGACGCGGCAGCATCGAGACCGCCGGACGCCCTCCCGCCAGCCGCCGCAGCACGCGCTCGACCACCTGGCGCACATCCAGCGAACGGCTGCTGAAGTACTCGTCGTCGATCGCGTCGAACTGGCGGCACAACTCTTCCAACTGGATCATCAACGCCCATTCGGCGTTGATCAGCCGGCTGCGAACCAGGTCACGCGGTGCATCGCACAGCAACGAGTCATCCAGGATCATCCGGTGCAGGTCCAGAAACGCCTTCACCTCGCCCGGAGCATCGGCCGAGACCGCGCTGCGCAGTTCCTCCAGTTCAGCCCGTACCAGCGAGAAAGCGTTGTTCAGCCGAGCGATCTCGTGCAGCACGTCGGCGCGCTGGACGTGGTACTGCTTGATCTCCAGCTCACTGGGAGCGAGCAGGTGCGCGCGCCCGATCGCGATGCCGCGTGCGACGCCGATTCCGCGCAGTTCTGCGTTGATCACGCGAGTTTCGCCCATTGCTCCACCGCTCAGCCCGTCTCTCCGAAACGCGAGTCGATCAGCGTCCCGATCGCCACCACTGCCGATTCTTCATCCGGCCCTTGCGCTTCGACTGAAACGGTCGTTCCGGGCCCTGCCGCCAGCATCATCACACCCATGATCGACTTGGCGTTGACGCGACGACCATCCCGGGAGATGTAAACCTCGCTCTGGAAGCGGGACGCAACCTGTGTCAACTGGGCGGAGGGTCGCGCGTGCAACCCAAGTCTATTGCTGATCTTGAAGTCGCGCGAGATCATTGTCTTTGACGCCCGATTGACGATCCGGAGGCGGCGCGGGCCCGACCGCCGCGATGCCCCGCGTGCCGCCCGCGAGTGCTTTCTCAGCCAGCGCCTGCAACGAGGTATCGCAGTAGCACAGGGCGCGCAACAGCATCGGCAGGTTGACCCCGGCGATCACCTCAACCTGGCCGGGACGGGCCATCCGCGCTGCAGCATTGGCGGGCGTGGCGCCCAGGCAGTCCGTCAGCACCAGAACGCCGTGCCCCTCGTCCGCCTCGGTCACCAGCTTGCGCACGCGCTCGTCCAGCAACGCCAGGTCCGCGTCAGGCTCCACGTCCAGCGCTCGCAGCCGGAATTCAGCGCAGCGCGGATCGCGGCTGAACACATGCCGGGCGGACTGCTCGAGCGCCGAGGCGAGCGGCTGATGCGCGATTACGACAATGGCGGCCACGGCAACCTCACTGGAGGATCTGTCGCTCCAGCGCCTCGACGAACATCACGGCCACGTTGAAGCCCGTCTCCCGCTTGATTTCGACGAAGCAGGTCGGGCTGGTGACGTTGATCTCGGTCAGGTAGTCGCCGATCACATCCAACCCGACCAGCAGCAGGCCCCGATCAGCCAGCGCCGGCCCGAGCGCGGCTGCGATGGCCCGATCGCGCTCCGACAAGGGTTGAGCATGTGGGATCCCGCCGGCGGCCAGGTTGCCTCTGGACTCCCCAGGCTTCGGCAGCCGAGCCAGCGCATACGGGACCGGTCGCCCCGCCACCAGCAGGATTCGCTTGTCGCCCGCGGCGATTTCCGGAAGGAACCGCTGCGCCATCACTGTCCTCAACCCACGCTGGGTAACCGTCTCCATGATCACGCCCACATTCGGATCGCCAGGCGACAGGCGGAACACGCCCCGGCCGCCCATCCCGTCCAGCGGCTTCACGATGATGTCCCGATGCTCGCCGTAAAACTCGCGGATCGCGTCCGGATCGCTCGTGACCAGCGTCGGCGGCGCGTACTGGGCGAATTCTGCGATCGCAAACTTCTCGTTGTGATCGCGCAACGAGCGCGGATCGTTGAACACGCGCGCCCCGCGGCGAACGGCTGCCTCCAGCAGGTACGTCGCGACCAGGTACTCGAAATCGAACGGAGGATCTTTGCGCATCAGGACCACGTCGAAGTTTTCTAGCGGGCGGCGTAGCGTCTCGAGGCGCGCGAACCACTGCGCACCCATCGGCAGGATGTCGAGGCGCGTCGCCAGGGCCTGCACGACGCCGTCACGCCACGCCAGGCCGCTGATCTCGCAGGCCCAGATCCGATAGCCGCGCCGGGCCATCTCCCGCATGATCGCGATGCTCGAATCCTTCGACTCGTGCAGCTCGTCCAGCGGGTCGACGATAAAGAGGGCCGAAACGTCCGATGTCATGCCGGCGGCCGGTGCGTCATGACGCTGCCAGGGCAGCGCTTTGCTCGGCCGGAGCGGGTGCGGTCGCAGTGCGTTCGAGCTCGAGCGAAGCCGCAAGCAACGCCAGGCGCCCCATCACACCGTAGCAGTAGAAACGGTTTTGCGCGCTTGCGCCCGGCTCGGCCCCAACTTTGGGCACGTTGCACGGATCGGAAAACGCGAGCGGAACGAATTCCATGCCGGGTGCGTTCAGATTCTCGTCGATGCCCCGTTGGCGATGGACCCGGTAGAAGCCGCCGACCACGTAGCGGTCGATCATGTACACGACCGGCTCGGCCACGGCCTGATCGATCGATTCTTTCGTGTGGACGCCCTCTTGAATGATGACGTCGGTGACTTCCAGCCCCTCCTTGACCACGGCCATCTTGTTGCGCTGCTTGCGGTTCAGCCCGGTCACCTCGGATGCGTCGCGCACCGTCATGATGCCCATGCCGTAGGTGCCGGCGTCCGCCTTCACGATGACGAACGGCTGATCGTGGATGTCGTGCTCGCGGTAGCGCTCACGGATTTCGGAAAGCAGCCGCTCGACGTTGAAGGCCAGGCATTCTTCTCCCAGCTTCTCCCGAAAGTCGATCTTGCCGCAGCGGGTAAACAAGGGATTGATCGTCCACGGATCCACGCCGATCAGCTGGGCAAACTGCTCCGCGACCTCTTCGTAGCAGCGGAAATAGTTCGATTTGCGCCGCACCGCCCAGCCGGCGTGCAGGGGCGGCAATAGCGTTTGGCTCGGATCCAGGTCGACCAGTTCGGGCGGGATGCCCGCCGACAGGTCGTTGTTCAGCAACACGATGCAGGGGTCGAAGTCATCCAGGCCGACGCGGTCACCTCGGCGTTGAATCGGCTCCAGCATCAGTCGTTCGCCGCCGGGCAGCGAAATTGCGGTCGGCCGGGTGATCTCGGGGGACACGGTGCCGACCCGCACCTCCAGACCCGGCGTGGCCAGCAGGCGACTCAGCCGCACCACGTTCTGCAGGTAGAACACGTTGCGCGTGTGCCGCTCGGGAATCAGCAGCAGCTTGCGCGCGTCGGGACAGGTGCGTTCGATCGCGACCTGAGCGGCCTGTACCGCGCACGGCAGCGTGTCTTCGGACAGATTGTTGAACCCGCCTGGGAACAGATTCATGTCGACGGGGGCCAGCTTGAAGCCCGAGTTTCTCAAGTCGACCGAGCCATAGAACGGCGGCGTGTGTTCCTGCCAGTTCTGGCGGAACCAGTGCTCGATATCGGTCATCGAGTCCAGCACGCGTCGCTCGAATTCCAGGATCGGGCCGGCTGCAGTGGTCAAAACAGGAATGCTGAACGGCTGCATCGCAATTCCCTCGGCTGAGGGAGCTCATTCTAGCCAATCGAGACCGGATGCTGCGGCGCACCATTTAGGGGTAAAAAAAGGGCCCACTGAGGGCCCTGAAGGGAAAGAGGCGGCGTCGTCGGGTACACCGCCCCGCGCTCATGGGGTGAAGCTCAGCTCCGAATGCGTTTGTCTCTTGCGTGCCTCGTCCGATTCGCCATCGAAAAGCGTGGGTCTCGAGGTGCGGCCTCTGCCCCCCCTCGAGCACCCACGGGCCTTACAACCGTCGGTCTTGCCATCCAACAGGGAGCCTGCGCCCCCTTCAACTGCCTCGCGGCTTTGACAAGTGTCGCTCTCACCGGCGCACCGTTCATAGGGTGGAAGCCGTGGCTTTGAGGGGAGGCAGCACCCCCGTAGCGCCCCCGGACCGTCACGACCTTCGCTGTGGCGAACAACCCGCTCATGTGCAGCAGCTCAGAAGATCACGCCGGTTTCGAGCATCACGCGCGTCATGCTGTCGCTTGACCCGGTCGGGCCGAACATGAAGCCCGGCGTGCCGCTGCTGATCTTCACGTACGAGAATTCGGCGCGTGCGAAGAGGAACTTGTTCTGCCAGGTTGGCGTGACCGTGAACGACCAGGCGTCGCTGCCCCCCCCATACAACAGCGAGGCCGCATCGCCCTTGTCGCCGCTGGTCGAGATGTATTCGACGCGTCCCGCGACGCTGTACCCGCCGTCCATCGCGTAGACGCCATACAGGCCGCCGCCGAACGTGTTCAGGCTCTTGTTCAGCGCTCCCTGCGTAACCTGGTTGACGGCGTCCGACGACACATTCGCGTACTGCAGCGTGGGAATGATCGTGAACGGCCCCGAGGTGTGCGACATGTACACGTTGTAGATGACCGAGTTGTTCTGCAGCGGCGGAGTCGCGTAACTGGCGACCGTCTCCGTATTCACGCTGCCACCGGCGTCGAACGTGATCGAGTTGGAGCTGTCGATCGTGTAGGTCGCCGAGCCGCTCAGCCAGCTGTAGCGGTTCGAGAAGTAGCCGTCGGACCAGGCGACCGACAGAGCGAGCGGGCCCTTCGTATAGTTGGCCTGCACGCCGCGGTTGACGATGTTCTCCTGGTTCCATATCAGCCCGCGCTCGATGTTCAGGTTCTGGAACGAAAACCCGTATTCGGCGCCAATCAAGGTGGGCAGATTGCCGGCCTGCACCGAGAACGCGTCACTCGGCGCGTATTTCACGAACCACACCGGAAGGCCTCCAAACGTGTCATCGGTGGTATGGCCGGCCCGCAGGTACGCCGCGCCGACGGCGGGAAACGAATAGGCGCCGGCCTCCGCATAGAACTGAA
>Ga0210394_10001593_pt1 | contig 35325 bp, 22 predicted proteins | sample IncBWC12MmetaG_FD_160121 | JGI IMG/M metagenome (GOLD analysis project Ga0210394, IMG submission 160121) | Forest soil microbial communities from Barre Woods Harvard Forest LTER site, Petersham, Massachusetts, United States - Inc-BW-C-12-M | ecosystem: Environmental > Terrestrial > Soil >... | reverse complement strand
TGTTCGCTTGACTTGAGAAGTTTGGCCACACGGGGAGCCGGGCTCGACGTATCAATCGGCACATGGATGCAGTCCGCTTTTAAAATACCCAGAAGGGCAATTAACGCGGTGGGTGACTTGGGGATGGTGAAAGCTACCCGGTCTCCTTTGCGGCAGTCGGCGGCCCTGAGCAGGCGCGCGAAGCGATTGGTCGCAGCCTCCAGTTCGCCGTAAGTAACCGACCGGCTGCCCATCACGATGGCCGCCGCTTCGGGGCGCGCTTGCGCTTGTGCCGAAACCCAATGCTGCAGGAGTTTTGTCATGATGCAACCAATTGCCGCGCTTTGGAAAAGACGATATTGACGTGCTCCAACTCTTCTCGAGTGGGAGGTATATCGAGGATGAAAGTCAGATACCCACGTTCGATGTACCTGTTAATCTCCGCTGCAACCCGTTCATAGCTTCCCACCAGGTAAGGGCAGAAGGTCTTGTAATTTTCGAAAGGCCACAGCCAGTACGGATTCCGGCTCTCCTTGGTTTCCTGCGACATTTGCGAAAGTTGCCGGTGCCAAACGGAGTCCGAAGTTTTCATCGCCAGTTGATGAGTGAGCTGGCCCTTGCGGTCCTCCGGGAAACGCTCATGCGCAACCTGCCACGCTGCTGCTTCATCCTCACGCGCGATGATCCCCACGCGAACTCCGTACTGGACGGCATTCTCGCGGCAGTCTGGTTCGCATTCCGCCGGCTGCGGGTATTTGATTGCTATTGCGCCCAGCGCAGCCGCTGCCGTCAAGCCTGCCTCGGACGAACCTGAAACCAAGATGCCAGGGGCCAACTCTGGTGTTAAGGGTGGGGTCATCCGCAGCTTGTCCACGACGTAAAACTCGCCGTGATAATTTACCGGCCCCGGCGCTTTCAACAACTCTTGAATGATCGTCGTGTACTCCACCAGTCGCGCATAACGTTTGTCATGAGGAGTGGTGTCGTTCAACGCGGCCAGATCATTCTTGAAACCACCCGCTACCATGTTCAAGTAAAGACGTCGCCCGTAGAGATGGCCGAATGAGCTCACCATTTTGGCAACTGCGTAAGGGTGCATGTAGGCGGGCTGCACCGCCACCAAGGGGCATAACCGGTCGGTGTTCTGAAGGATGATTTGCGTGACTAGCCAGGGATCCAGCAGTGAGTTGTCAGTGTAGACAAGGATGCCCTCGCACCCCGCTTCCTCAGTCCAGCGAGCCACGTCGATAACATTCTGCACATACGCCGACCGCTCAACCGCACTCGATTGCGGCGATGTGCAAAACACCGTAATCTCCGGCCTGCGGACCGAGGATTTTGAACTCATAGAATTTGAAACTGATTCCATCGTGTGGCGCGCTTATGGCAAATATCTGTTCGATTAATTCGCACTGGTTCGTGGCCTGCGCGGGAGACGATCAAACCTTCTGGCATCCACAAATTTACGATATTCGGCCCACAGCCGAGACGGGACCGACGAAAAAACGATAGGGGTTGCGTGATTGACGATACGAATCAAGTTGTAATTCACACGATCGCGGAACCTCTGCCAAGCAGATGGGATTGTGGCACTAACTTCCTTGGGATACGCAGGCCAGTCGCCGTACTGCTTTCGCCACAAAGATATGTAGCCTTCGATCTTCTTTCTGAGTGCCGTTGGAAGCGCCGTCTGGTTCTTCCCTGACCGTATGATTCTTTCGCTCTTCACTAACGCATGATGACGGTAGTTGTCGATCGCACTGTGGTCTGCCCCTTTGAGGTGAGTCATTCTGGGTTCAAAGGGAATGCCCAGGAAAGCACAGATAGCCTTCATGTTTGTGCCGGGGTCCTGCACCAGGTCTTCATAGTTAAGTTGATGGACAAGTCCTCCCCGTTTTACCAGCGAATCGCACTGCACCTTCAACTGGTGGTATCCGAGTATGGCGCGAATCAGCATCCCTCTTCGGTCAAAGAATGGTGATTCTTGCGCCGCATCCACAATGCTGCCGCAGATGTCCCTCAAATCTCTCCAGATGATCACGAAGCGTGCGTTCGGAAAGGTACGGGCCAAACGGGTGATTTCGTCATAATAGGTTGGCGATTTGCAACCCCAGATGGTTGCGCCTTTCTTCTGGCGCGCGTATTCCGTGTACACTGCATGGACCGCATTCTTAAGATCGAAAATCCCGTCCGGTATCTTGCTGGTATCGAGTTTGTGCCGCGTGAGCGCGCCATTCCAGGAATCCCATTTGGCCAACCACTGACGCGTGTTTCTGCGAAACCAGAAAAGAGAATGCACATGAGCCAGGTCGCCTTCGTAGATCAATGCGATCTGGGGGTGTTGATTGAGGAGAGCGTAAAGCAAGGAAGTTCCGGAACGAAACATTCCCACCACAAATAAAGGTCCCTCACAAGCCTGGGGTGTGAACCCCGTCAAGCTTTCATTGCCGCTATCCAGAAACTGCGTTGCAAGTTCCTGCACTCTTGTGCTCCGTATCCTGAACTTAAGGTTTGAGAAGTGAAACCGCAATCGACGAATTATTCATCCGGCGAGAAGCCCGCGGCCTAAAGATTTCGGACAATTTCGCTGCGCCTCAGATAAGCAAATCTGCAAGCGATCGGCCACGATAGCGACATTCTCCGGATAAAACATAGACTCGTGGCCTCCCGGAATTTTATGAACTTCGAGCTCTCTGCCAATAAGGCCGTTCCAGCTCGCATAGAAATCCCAATAACGCCCCGCCGGCCAGTCAGTCGATTGGAAAAAGATGGCCCGTCCCGGATAAGGCTGAGGTCGATACAAGTACGAGGTAGGATGCACAATGGTGTCGAGGTTCTCGTGCAAATGTTGCTTGTTCACCTTCAATCCGAGTTTATGGTGAATGCGCCAGTGAAATACACTTAGCCGCAAGCGAATTCTTTCCAGCCGTCCGGCAACATAAGGAGGCAGGCCGGGCAGACCACCTTGCCACAACTTACGCGTGTGGAATCGTGTTTTATTGAAAAGCAACTTTGGCCAACTCTCTTGCGAAAAGTCCCGATAGTAAACAGGGTTTTGGGCATCCACCATCACCAGCGTGGCCACCTGCTGCCCCTGCGCTACCAGTTGGCAGGCCATTTCATAAGCAACCACACCGTTTACGCACAGCCCAGCGAGATAATACGGACCTTCCGGCTGCACTTCTCGCAGACGGGAAACCAGTGCTCCGGCGATGTCTTCGAACTTGTATGGCACGGGCAACCGGCTCGCGTCGGAGGCAGGCAGGTGAAGTCCCAGCAACGGCTGATCAAGACCCAAACGGCTGGCCAATGGGAGAAACAGTGGCCCACCCCGCACCCAAAACAGGGGTGGCTTGGAACCATGGGGCTGAATAGGAACGACGGCGGTCTGGTTTTCGAACTGCGCTTGACGGGAGAGCAACGCGGCCAGTTGGCGCACCGTCGGCGCGCGGAACACATCCGCCATCGACAGTCCCCATCCAAATTCTTTTTCGATGCGCAGCAGAAGCTTGGCAACCAGGAGAGAATGCCCGCCCAAATCAAAGAAATTGTCGGTTACGCCAATTCCTGGCTTGTCGAGAACCGATTCCCAAATCCCCACGAGTTTGGATTCCAGTGCTATATCGGAGGACGCAACCTTCGCCTTCAAAATAGGCTGCGAGGGTCCGGGTAAGGCTTGCCGGTCGATCTTGCCGTTGGGTGTTAGCGGAAGGCTATCGAGCAACACGTAGGCGGAAGGCACCATTGCCTCGGGCAACTTGCGGCCCAGGAAACGCCGCAGATCCTCCGTATCAAACTCCGAGCGATTGCTCGGCAAGACATACGCGGTGAGCTGCGTCCCGCTTGAATCTTTTCCAGCGAGTTCAACCACTGCCTGGCGCACGCCTTTGTATTCTGCGATGGCTGCTTCGATCTCCTCGAGCTCGATGCGAAATCCACGAAGTTTAACTTGATGATCGAGGCGCCCCAGAAACTCCAAATTTCCGTCGGCCAAGTAGCGAACCAAGTCTCCCGTTTTATAAAGTCTCGCGGCCCGTGTCAGGCTGAAGGAATCTGGGATGAACCGTTCCGCGGTTTCTGTCGGCCGCTTCCAGTACCCGCGAGCCACTCCAGGACCACCCACATAAAGTTCGCCCGGTACTCCCACGGGCAAAAGGTTCAGATAGCGATCGAGGACATAGACTCGGGCGTTGGGAATCGGGCGACCGATAGGCACAATCTTTGCAGGCTGTGCCGGCACGCATCTGTAGACCGTGCTCCAAACGGCTGCTTCAGTCGGGCCATACTCGTTGAAAAGCGTTGCCTTTGGAAGCAACTCATAGTGACGCTGGACAAGTTCCACCGGGCAAGATTCGCCGGCCACAATCGACACCCTTAGGGAGGCCAACTGGCCTGGCTTTGCTTGTTCCAGCAGAAGACTGTAAAGGGATGGAACGCATAGCAGGTGAGAGATCTGATGTTGTGCGACTAACTGGGCGAGCTGCGGCAGGTTCGCCTGCAGCGGTCCAGGAGTCATCACTAGCGCGCCACCCCTGCAAAGCGTGCCCAAAATTCCCACCAGCGAGCTGTCGAAAGCGAAGGATGAGAGAAGTAGGAATCTTCCTGCATCGGAGCCGTAGTAGAGAGAACGGGCGTGCGTCGAATGAACCAGGTTCTGATGGGTAATCTCGACGCCCTTGGGCTTGCCTGTAGAACCAGAGGTATATATCAGATAGGCCAAATTCGCCGGCTTGCACTCATTGGGAATTGGTTCCAAGCTCTCTTCCTCAATGTTGTTCCAGTCGGAGTCGAGGCGGAGGACTTCGAGATTGTGAGTTGGCAGCTGCGAACGCAAGCTGCGTTGCGTAAGCACTACTCGAAGTTGGGTATCCTGCAAGAGACTAGCCAGGCGATCCGGAGGATAACTTGGGTCCAGCGGAACGCAGGCGCCACCTGCCTTCAGGACGGCGAGCGTGCCGACGATCATTTCGGATGAGGGTTCAAAGTAAAGTCCGACTGGCGTCTCCAGGCCGATGCCCAGCTTTCGCAAATGTGCGGCCAGTTCGTCACTCTTGCGGTTCAATGTGCCATAAGTCAAGTGCTCGTGGCCCGCCACGACGGCCTCAGCATCCGGGGTGCGCGAGGCTTGAGCGGTGAACAGTTGATGAAGACACAGGTCTGCCGGATATTCCGCGCCGGTGTCATTCCACGTGACGGACACCTGTTTGCGCTCCATCTCAGCAAGCATCGGCAGCTCGGAAATACGCTGTTCGGGATTCGCGGCCATGCCGTGAAGCAAGGTCGTGAAGTGCTCCGCCATGCGCGCAATCGTTTCAGCTTCGAAGAGATCGGTGCTGTATTTGAACCGCCCGACAATTCCAGAAGGACGGTCGTCGAGTTCCAGGCACAAGTCAAACTTCGAAATACCGGTGTCAACTTCCGACTGGGTGAGCATCACTCTCCAGCCGTCTTGAGTTTCGGGAAGCGGCGGTTCGAGAGTAAACAGCACCTGGAATAGCGGGTTGAAGCTCAGGCTGCGGTTGGGATGTACAGCATTAACCACCTGCGTGAATGGCGCATCATCGTTCGAGAGCGCGTCCAGCGTGACATCGCGGGTGCGGCGCAGTAATTCCCGGAACGTAGGATCGCCTGAGATATCGCTGCGTAGAACCACAGGATTAAGAAAATAACCCAGCAGCCCTTCCAGTTCAGATCGCTTGCGGCCGGAGCTGACCGTGCCGATCAGCACATCATCCTGCGAAGAATAACGGTGCAGTAGCGCTGCGAAGCCCGCCAGCAGCGTCATGAACAGAGTTGCTCCCTCGTGACGACTTAATAGTTTTAGGGAGTCCGCCAAATCCTTGCAAAGGGCCACCGCCTGAATGCCGCCACGATAGCTCTGCACTGCTGGACGCGCCAGGTCATAGGGTAATTGCGCAACCGATAAGTTCCCGCTGAGTTGCTTACGCCAATAGGCCAGTTGCGACGATAACCGCCCATTGCGAGAGAGCCATTCCCGCTCCCACCGCGCAAAATCAGAATGCTGGACTGACAGTTCATCCAACTCTGGTTCTTTACCTTCTGAGAAAGCGCTATACAGGGCTGCCAATTCGGGCAGCAGCACACGGTAGATGGAGTATCCATCGAAAATGATGTGGTGGAGGGTGAGGAACAAACGGTGTTCGGTATCGCTGAAGCGGACGAGCAAGGCGTGAAACAGCGGTGCCTGGGTCAAATCCAACGGCCTGAGGGCATCCTCGCGAGCTAGCCGCCGCGCTTCCGATTCCCTTTCCGAAGCCGGCATCTGACTCAAATCCACCACAGGCAACATCACTGGCGTCGCAGGTTGAATAATTTGAACAGGTTCTCCATTATCGAGGCCGAACCCCGTTCTCCAGGATTCGTGCCGACGGACGATCTCGGTCAGCGCACGTTCCAGGGCCTGTACATCCAACGGTCCGTGTCGATGGATCGTGACCGGCTCGTTGTAAATGGGAATGCCGGGAACCAACTGGGCGTGCAGCCAGATCTGCTCCTGCGCGAACGACAGAGGCGCAACATTGCCCTCAGCTAAATGCGGAATGCGCCGACCGCCAGCGATATCTGGCCCGGGTTTGTTATTAGCCGGTTGAAGTTGTGCGGTAGTTTCCATGTTTAGGAGCGGTTTCGACTAGTACCAATCAGTTCTAAAGCCGGACGAACGAAGCGCTAAGTCTCAATTCCAGTCGGTTCAGTTTCCCCGATGCTGCCAGGTGTTGCCTCGAGATACTCCAGCAAGAGCTTTTGCCGGGTGAAGACCCAGGCGATTCGTCTTCCTTCAAATGCCACCGCGGGCAGCGGGCGCTTTACGATCAATCCTCCGACTGAACGGGCCAATTGCAGCTCATCATCGAGGGACTTCACCTCGTAGCAAAAATGATGAAGGCCGCCGCCTGATGAAACGAACTTTGATATTGGGGATTTTGCGTCTGCTGGTTCGATAAGTTCGATCAGAGGACCAGGCTCATGACGCGACATGAAAGTGACCCGCACCTGTTGCAGAGGATCATGGATAATCGATCCGTTCCAGGACGCGCCAATGGAGACTGCAAACCCCTCCACCGTCTTGGGAATTGATCGAACAGCGAAGCCGATGTGGTGGAGCTTTGCCTGCCGCAGAACCGCGGAGGCTGGCTGCCCAATCTCTGTTACAGGTTTGTAAGTGGATGCCATGATCTTTCCTACAAGCTGGAGTCTCCATCGAAATAGGACGCGTCCCACGCCTCGGACCGGGCAAGTGTCTGGGCGAGGCACTTATCGTTCGTCTTGTAGAAATACAGCCAGCATGGCAAATCGCGCCGATGCGGTTTGAGGGTATCAATCGCTCGCTGTTGCCTGATTGGAAGCCCAATGGTCTCGAGCATGTGTGCACGTTCTCTATGACAAATGCCAAGCGCATGAGAAATCATCGGTTTTAAGAATTCGTCGCCATCTCCGTCCAGCCATTGAAAGTCAGCCAGGCGGATACGTCGCAAACCAAAGCGCAAGCTGTCCTGTCGAAAGAAAATCGAATAGGCAACCAACCGGTCACCGTCGCTCGCAGTCAGGATCCACGCCTGGTTCTCGGCGAGTGCGGCACCGAAGTGCCACTTCAAGGTTTCCCAGGTTCGGGTTGCCAGGAGCACGGAGGAACGGCGCTGCTGCAACTCGTCCCAAAAGGTCTCGAACCGGCTGTCGAACTGCGAGCACTCGACCACCGTAATGTTGGGACCACTATGATCCCGTGATATTCGCGAGATTCCGTCCTTGAGAAACAACCCCGCAGCAATTGGGTAGCTCAGCAGTTTCGCGAATGGCATATCTTTCATCGCGAGCAGGCTGGCAACAAAGCGGCGGTGATTTAAGACCCAGAACGCTGAGCAATCCCAGGTGCCGAAAGGCACACGCCGTGCGCCGAAGATTTCGTATGCTTTGGAGGCCTGCGCATTGGCGGTAGTGCTCAAGAACAGATCTACATTTTTCTGCGAGTAAAAACGGCTGATCAGCGAAAGTGAATGGCTACGATAAGGTACGTCAACCACAAGAGCGTGGCTCGCGGCAGCGAGAACAGTTCGATTGTCCAGAGTATAGCTTTCCGGAATGTTGCCGATGAAGCCAGCCACGTCCATCTTTTCGTTTTCCAGCACCCATCCCATCGGCCAGTTGTGAAGCTGTCGGTAAACGGGGTTGGCGAGCCATAAATTCTTCCAGTTTTCGAATCTCTTCAGATGGAGACCATAGCGGGATGCCAATGAGGCTATTTGCGAATAGTCCTCAAGCGTGGCCGTCCTGACCCTGGGAAACTGCTTCGATTTCGGCGTCGCTACTTCAGCTAATTTTGTTTGCATGATTAAAGCGCCGTTATATCCGCTTACTTGAACTCTGCTTTTGCCTCGCAGCGGCTGTAAACCGGCTCATGCCGTACGGGGCTGGGAAGCCGCGAACGAAACCGGCAAGGCAGTGAGGCCCCGCAGCCCAAGATTTTCGCGCCAAGTGATGGAGCCGGGCTTCAGTTGCAGGTTGTTGAGTCGCTGCAAAATGGTGGTGAAGGCGATTTGAGCTTCCATTCGAGCCAGAGGAGCTCCGAAACAAAAATGAGCCCCGAAGCCAAACGCGACGTGACGGTTATCCTTGCGCCGAAGGTCGAGTCGATCCGGATCTGGGAAACGTTCAGGATCCCGGTTGGCAGCGCCCATAACAGCTATTACCGCCTGACGTTTATGAATTTGTTTCCCGCCAATTTCGACGTCGTCAGGCGCCAGACGGGCCGTATGCTGGCTCGGGCTCTCATACCGGAGTAGCTCTTCCACCGCACTGGGTATCAGGGAGAGATCGTTTCGCAGTTCCTCCAAAACATCCCGGTTGCGCAGCAGGCTCAGAATTCCGTTGCCAATTAGATTCATCGTGGTTTCCTGCCCTCCGACCATAGTCACGATCAGACTGGCAGCAACCTCTTGGTCCGACAACCGATCACCATTCACATTGGCGGCCAGCAGCGAATGCACCAAACCTTCCCGAGGACGAACGCGCTGTTCGTTAATTGCATCCTGGAAATATGCGGTCATTTCCGTCAGGGTACTGAGCACACGGGTAGCACGATCGGGGTTGTGTTGGAAGTTGCCCAGCATTTCCGCAAAATCCGCGGACCAGCTCTTTAATTGCCGATGGTCGGAAGTTGGCACACCGAGCAGCTCCGCAGTGACTATTGAAGGGAAGGGCGCCGCAAAGTCGGCGATCAGTTCCATTTCTCCCTGGGGCAGCACTGAGTCCAGCAAGCGGTTAGCGATATCTTGAATATGGGCGCGCAACGCCTCGACTCGGGCGGGAGTGAACGCTTGCGAGCACAGGCCTCGCAAGCGGGTATGCGAAGCTCCCTCCATAAACAGCATGAGCCTCACCATAAGCTGCGCGATCGGATTCAGGTGCGACAGCCCCATGGCGGTAAGCTGATCCGGAGTTGGTGTGCGCGCTGCCGAGAAGTCATGGAGAACACGCACCACATCGTCGTAACGGGTGCATACCCAAGCATGCAGAAACGCGTCCCAGTGCACCGGATCGTCGGTTCGAAGCCGCCGGTACAAAGGATACGGATCAGCGAGGACCTCAGGATCGAGCAAGTGGTAGAGACTCAACACCGATCCTGATTTCTCAGAAACAAGTTCCGGATGCGCGTTAGTGGTTGCTTGTGAACCCATTAGGATTAGTCCGCTGCGCTCGTAGTCTCGGTGCTCTCGGCATTCTCCTCGCGGAGCATCCGTTCGATTACGGCGGAAAGCTCTCCCGCGGTAGAGGAATCGAAGACGGTCCGCAGAGGAAGCTCGACTCCGAAAGAATCCCGCGCGCGAGCAATCAATTGCGTGCCGAGCAGCGAGTGTCCTCCAAGAAAAAAGAAGTTGTCGTCAAGATTCACTTGGCGTACTCCCAGCAGTTCGGAGAGGATTGCCACCACCCGCTTTTCCACGGGAGTGCGGGGCGGAATACGCTCCTGATCTGCGATGACATTGTCGGTGCTGGGCACGGGCAAAGCGAGACGATCGATCTTGCCGCTTGCGGTCATCGGCAAAGATGCCACTCGTACAAAAACCGCGGGCACCATGTAATCGGGCAGATACTTTTTCAAAAAGTCCTGCAGCGTGCTCTGCGTCAACTCGATCTCCGGAGCCGTTACCAGGTACGCGATTAGGCGCTTGTCGCCATTCGTTTCACGAGCCACGACCACACTCGACTTGATTCCCGGATACTGATCCAGCACGGCCGCGATTTCGTCGGGCTCAATGCGGTAGCCGCGGATTTTGATTTGTTCATCGAGACGTCCGACAAAACCAATCTGACCATCTGCCAGGCAACGTGCGAGGTCGCCGGTTCGATAGAGCCGTTCGCCAGGCACGCTACTAAACGGATTTTCTATGAATCTTTGACCATCCAACTCCGGTTGGTTGAGATAGCCGCGCGCCAGCCCTACCCCACCAATATGTAGTTCTCCTACAGTACCCACCGGGACTTGATGCAACTGCTCATCGAGAATATAGACTTGGAAATTATCGATGGGACGTCCAATAGGCGGCAGGGAATCAGGCAACTCCTTGGGCAATACAGTTGTTGAGGTGGTTACAACTGTGCATTCTGTGGGACCGTAGTTGTTGACCAGCACAAACGGAAGATGGGCCGGCGGATAGTGATGTAAAGTGTCGGCGCCTGTCAAAAGCGTACGCAGGGCCGTGTTCTCGGGCCATTCCAAGGAGATTAACGATTCTGCCAGGGGGGTTGGCACGAAACTGATCGTGATCTTCTCGCTCACCAGCCAATCTCGCAGGAGTTCGGCAACCACGCGTGTGGAGTCGTCCGGAAAGTGCACGCTGCTTCCAGCCGTGAGGTTTGGCCACAGTTCCCAGATGGCTGCGTCGAAGCCCACGCTACTCAACTGGCTCGCGCGATCAGCCTGAGTAATGGAAAATGCGCGCTGGTGCCAGAAGATCAAGTTGAGCAGGCTTTCATGGGTGATCTGAACACCTTTAGGACGCCCAGTCGAACCGGAAGTATAAATGACGTAAGCCAGGTTTCGTCCGGAGGCAACTGCAGCCGGCGCTGATGCGGGATGCTGGGCAATCAGATTGGAATCTCGTTGGACCTCGACACTCTGCCAAGGGCCGCTTCCGATTCGGTCGCTGATTTCGCGCCTGCTAATCAGCACGGGCACTCGCGCGTCCGCCAACATGAACCTCAATCGCTCCACAGGATAGTCGGGATCCAATGGCACGTAAGCCGCCCCCGCCTTCAACACGGCTAATGCCGCGACAACCATCTCGGGTGAACGTTCCAGACAAATCCCAACCAGAGTCTCCAAGCCCACACCCAGCGATTGCAGGTGATGCGCGAACTGATTCGACAAGCGGTCCAGCTGCCTATAAGTAAAAATCTGCGTGGCAGATGCCAAAGCGAGCGCATCTGGAGTCTTGCTCGACTGAGCGCTAACCAGCTGACCGACCAGCGTGTCCTGGGGATATGGGTGAGACCCGTTATTCCACATGGGGGATGGCATTTGTTAGCTCACTTGTAAAGGCAATTTCTGAACTTGCAGTTTGTGTTTTCCAGTTTCAAACTGGCATGCGCCGATGAGTCCACGGAGAAAACCAGGGCGGGCGCTATGGCAAAGCCAATCAATCCGAATTGGTAAAAACAGGAAGTACCACGCCTTCCGATTCCCGCGAAACGCGCTGTTGAGATTGTGAAGTTCCACCAGTTTGCGGACGACGTATTCCAACGCCCTTGGGAAATGGATAAGGCTTGGAGAGCAGCCAACCAAACCGATTTTCTTCCTCGTCATACGAAAAACCTGACGACATCCAAAAGCTAAGACAAGGTTTATTCTTGGCGGTTGGTAGGTAGTTGGCATGCAGTTCTTCTAACCCTGCTGCTGCACAGTACTCGGCGGCAAAGGCCACCATTGCGTCCTCTACCCTTCGTCCGATGACCCGGCAGCTCAAGACAAAGTCAACAATGCGCGCGATGCCGGATTGCATCTCCACGCTCAGGACGCCGGTCAAGCCCGAATCCCCAAACTTATCCTTCACCCGGAACGCCCAAAGCTTTCGATTATGCTGCTGCAACCAGTCCTCCAGTTCCTGTTCCGAGACGCGGCGGGTGGTTAGGTTCATCTGGTTCGTCTTATTAAGGAGTTGAATCACGCGAATCCGATTGACGTCGCTCAGTTCTTCGACGCTAACCTCGGTCTGGAGAGAAAGCAGCCATTCTTCGGCGGAATTCACCGTTTTCCGATACGATCCGCGCTGCTTCTCATCAGCATAGAATTGGCTGCGAGAGGCATCCTCGACGGTGGCATAGGCGGAATCGAAGCAGTCCAGTTCCAGAAGCCGGCTGGCGAACAGCGTCTTATCGTCCGGCCAGTCAGGAACTTGGACTTCAGGCAAAGCTTCCCGAACGCGGGCGCGCTCGACCGGATTGTCGTCAATGAACACAGCAGACTGCAGGCCAAGATTTAATTGGGCCGCCAATTCAACAATGTTGGCAGCCTTATCGTTCCAATTTATCCGCCAGGCTGCGAAGTCCTCAGGCCGCAGGACCATCTCCGGGTGCTTAGCCAGCGCCTCCAAAGCCACACTCTCTTCATTCTTGCTGGCGATGGCCAGTAGCACTCCGCGATTACGCAAGCCTTTGAGAGCTTTCTGGAAGTCTATAAAGGCTTCGCCCAAATAATCGTGTCCCCCGAGCTTGAGATTCTGCCATCCCAAATCACCTACTACGCCGCCCCACAAGGTGTTATCCAAGTCCACGATCACCAGCTTTTTGCAGTCCCCTAGCACACCAGAAATCGCCGCGTTTATGTCACTCGCGGCGCGGCGAAGTACGTCCGCATGAAACCGGGTTTTGGTCATGTACCACAGCTTCGGACTATAGGAGTTCTTGCCGACCGCATCCGTCCAACGCTGCGCATCCAGCAGATAAATGCTTCCAGAATCTTCAAGCTCTTCGGCTAGTTTGAGATTCATTTTGAGCAGCAGCTTGCGCGCTCCTTGTCCCTTCAAATTCAGTATGCCGTTTCCGCGGCGGTAATAAGGAAGCGTCCACGACATAACGAATATAGCCCGGTAATGCTTTTGCGCCTTGCGCAGGCATTCGGCGAACTCGTGGACCTCGGCGAGCAGTCGGTCCTCATCAATGGTGGCGTAATTCAAGGATTCAGCGAAGCTGGGAACCATGGTCTCTGGAGATGTCCAGACCACGGCGAAATCCGCTGGCGGAGCCTCGTGGGCTTGCAGCAACGCCGGGATAACCTGCCCAAACGGTGCGGAACTCACAGAGATCTGAAGCGATGATTCACTATTGGCGAGATAATTCCCAAGCGTATCCAGGTTGAAATCGGCGATGAGATACACCTTCAAAGGATTCCTGGTTATATTGGCAGAAGTCATATCGCTATGACAGCGGCCTTCCTACTCTGTTTTCCGCCAGTTCACAGATATAAGTCGCCAGTGATTGTACGGTCCTGAAATGGCCTGTGTTGGGTGAAAATGGGTCATTTTCGGTGAGATCGATTCGCACCCCCAGAAACTCTTCCAGTTTTTGCTCGGTGATCACGATAAAGTTGACCAGGCCCAGTGAATCCAGCCTGCCGCCGTCGCCGAGAAGTATGGTGGTTAGTGATTTCTCAATTCGTTGGTGCTCGGGTAATTGCAGGTTCACTTCCGCGATACTGTCGTACATCACCCGCAGCACACCGTCCAGCAAGCTCGTGCCATTGGCCGACGGCTCTTTCACAGACGAACCAAAGCTGTTAGTTCCGTCCATGTTCATTTCTTATCCTCCAGAGCTCAAAAAGCGCTCCATTCGTCAATTTTGAAAAGTGTTTGTGCTGAGAAATCGCAGCGAAAACCGACTCTAAGCGGTCCCACTGGCCGAGCTCATCGATCTCCCAGCTGTGCAAATACAAATGGGCGATTCCGCCGTGCCGGTCAACATGCTCCAAGCCGTAGCAAAAATGCTGTTGCCAGTCAGTTGCGCCGTTATAAGTGCGTACGAAATGTAACATGCCAAGAAAATTGCCTTCCAACGCCGCGTGCCGGAATTGAATTGCCTTGCTGTGTGAATATGCGTGCGTGCTTACACCCCAAAGGAACGGGTCACGTGGAAACGTGTGCAAGTTGTATAGACAAGTACGCGCACCCAGGAATCCTGCTTTTTTTACCAGAGCAGGAGTCGAACCATTAAACTTTCCCCGGGGATAGCAAAAGGAAAGCGCGGGCTTTCCGATTGTGTCCTCGAGCCAACGTTTGCCCTCCGATATTTCCATCCAGGCTTGAGAATCGGGCAGTGATTTCAGGGGCGCATGATTCAGCGTATGGGCGCCGATCTCGAAAGTGCTCGCCAGTTCGCGAATCTGGATCGCATTCATCACCGAACGTTCAGGATTCCGGGCCGGAATGTAAAACGTAGCCTGCAGACCGTACCGCTTCAGCAGTTCTGCGGTCCTGAAATCTGTCACATGTCCGTCGTCAACGCTGATGGTTACAAATCGATCTGGCATCGAAGGTTCTCTTGTTTCGGAAGTCATGGACGCGATTGCTCTGGGGAGGGGATGCCAAGCGTTAGCGGCAGAGTGGCCAGCGTGCGATTATCGATAACTTGCTGGTAAATATCTAGCAGCCGTTGACAGTTTGCCTCTGCGGTGTACCGGGTTTCATACTCAATCCGGGCCCGTTCGCCGAGCGGGTGCATGTACTCTGGCTGCTGCCATGCGCGCGACACCGTGAGGGCCAGATCTTCCGCATCCCCTGGCCGAAAGAAAAGACCGGTGAGCCCATCTTCAACAATCTCCTGCATAGCACCCAGCCGGGAAGCCAGGACCGGAACTCCGCAGGCGAATGCTTCAATAATCGTGAGCGGCAAGTTCTCGTAAAGTTCGCTGGGAAAGATCAAGAATTTGGCGCCCTTCATGGCCTCAACAACGCGCTCCCGAGGTTGCTGCCCAAGAAATGTAATGTTGGAAAGGCCGTCGGCAGCGGCCTCTGACTGGAGTTGGGCGCGCGCAGGACCGTCTCCAATGATTCGCAAATTGAAGCTGCGAGGCAATTGACGCCACGCTTTGAGCAGGGTTGGTACACCTTTCTCTTGTGATACCCGTCCCACGCACAAAGCGTATGATCCCTCGCCCCTTCGCTGGCCGGGATCGGGGTCCACACAATTTGGCTTGACCACGATTTTTTCCGCCGGAAGTCCAGCCTTCACGAAACGACCGCGCGCGAAAGCGGTCAACACAATGTAGCGGTCCACCATTTCGGCCCAAGTCTTACGAGCATGATGCACCATCAGCATCATGGCGACGGGAGCCGTCTCAAGGCGGGAGTTCCGATAGCAGCCATGTTTCACGCCTCGCCAGAACTTGCCGTCGATACAGTCCTCGCATATTTTGCCATCGCGGTAAAAATTTGCCCCCGGACAGAACAACCGGTAGTTATGGAGCGTTTGCACCACTGGAATGTTTTGATCGCGTAATGCCCAGTAAATCGACGGCGAAATGAGAGGAAACGTGTTGTGCACGTGCACGACATCGGGCCGGTTGCTCTGAAGCAGGGCGGTGAAATCACGGTGCGAGTCAGAAGCCCAAATCGTGCGCCCAATAAGGGTAAGGCGACGGGCAGTCGAGTACTGCTTGATTTCGCTATTGTGCCGCAGATATTCCGACACCTCATGTCCGGCATTTCGCAGCAACTGCCGTTCCTGCCGGAGCACTACATCCTCGCCTCCCTGGTCTTGGTAAGTATTGTGAACGAGGAGAATTTTCACAGCTCTGACTTCCTTCCCTGCCATGCTGAACCTGGCAGCCGGGGGATGAGCCACGGTACATCGGCAGATCGGCGAGCGCGTGTGTCAGGCTGCGCGACAAGTTCGCTGGGTTCATCGGTCTGCGCACGAACGAGATTCCAATATGCCAGGTTCAGCCTCTTCACTGCGTCCGCAACCACGAACAGGCCCAAGAAGAGCATGTAGGGTGCCATGGCTCTTCCACCAAAGCTCGCTCCGAACATTCCTTGAATAAAAAGGTTGACGTAGATTGCCAGCAATCCGATGGGCAACAAGTAAGCCTGCACTGCGCGCTTTTCCTTCGGAAAACGCTCTCGCAGGGCGTTGCCGGTCCGCAGAGCAATGAAGATGTTGCGAACGATGGCGACGTGGATGGCGATCAGCAGCGCCAGACCAATTAGCCCGTTATTGTAGGCAACTTCGACGAATCCGTTGTGCAAGTGCACATAGCCTTCCGGCAAGTCGCTCGAACTCTTCCAGGAAAAGTAGCTGGCCAAATAGCCGTGTCCGAAAAGCAGATGTTGCCGTACGGCCTGAATGGCGACCGCCCAAATGCTGGTCCGTCCCGTCAAGGTTGAGGAACCTTTATAGGTTTGGACATAACTGGCGAGCGGCGTAACCGAGATGATCAGAGTAGCGAGGATGGCTGAACCCAGCAGAAGCCCGAGGCTGCGCACTACTTTCTTTTGCAGCAACAAGAAAATCAGAGCGGCCAATAGGCCCGAGGCAACTCCCGCCTTGCCGAATGCCAGGAACATGACCGCGAGCCCGACGAAGCCCACGAGGAAAAAGGTCTTTTTCTTTTCGATTGAATACAGCGTCATCGCAGCCAGCAAGAGCGAGGCGGCGGTGGGTGAGAGCAAATCCGGAGTGGCATTGAGGCGTCCCTCAAAAAAAGCCGTGGCTGGATTAGAGAACGCCGTCAGCACCGGGACAATAGTTAGAAATAGCAACGCCCACAGAGTCGCCTTTAGAAATGCGACCACGTCATCAAGACTTTGCATCAGACTTCCGCACAACTCCAGCAGCAAGACAACCAGCAGAAGTTTGAATCCCCAACCCGCCGAATAGAATTTCCCGGGCGCGTAAGCAATCGACAACAAACAGACCAGTGTAAACAAGGAAATCCACTTGGATGACCCTGAAAACAGCCGGCGGAAATATGACGGCTGCTGAGCGGAAAGGAAAAGCAAAACCAGGAATGCGAGTATCCACATGGCGGCCTCCCCATATACCTCTGAGGAGAACCTTCCCTGATACATCTGGTAGTTTTCGTTGGAGTGATCGAAGATCACATCGCACACCAGGAGAAACCACCAAATCAACAGGGACAGCCTGTAAACGATCGCCTTCGTCCCTGTCTGTCGCCCGATTGTAGTGCCTATGCCGAAGCAAAGGAGAACGACAAAGAAAGCACCAACAGCCACGACGCCCATGGAGTCTTGCGAGATACTGCCGGGCAGCAGGAGAAAAATCATCGTTGCAAAAATTGCTACGCCGGCGACCAAAGCGAGAGAACGTCCGGACGCCGCCAGAGGACCTCGAACAACGTTATCCCGCACCATGTTCTGTGACATTAATCTGGGTGACATTCAGACAAGCTATCGACCAAGTCTTGAGCTGGCAGAAACGCTTTGAAGCTCGGGGGAGATGCCAACTTCCGCCGTAGTAGTCTCATCCGAAACTAAGGGATAACCCAAACGCCGCAAAATGCTTCCTGTGTATTGCTCAATGAACTGCACCTGAGACATAGAAAGCTTTGAACGCCATCCTTGCACCAGACCGTTGCGCACGAACCGGTCTTTCACCGAAGCCCTCACTGGTTCGCGTTCTTCTTTTTCCTTCATTTTGTTCAGCGAGTTATTGGCAATGGCGCGCTGAATACGCGATGTATCCGCTTTAACTCCCAGGAAGTCCACCATTCGAGTGAAGGCCTCCAGAGGATCTTTGCGCAAATCTTCATAGCGGAGGAGAAGCATGTTGGGAGTGCCGGCAATCGGTGAATCCAGCCAGGAACCTACTTGCGACTGCCAGGGACCAAACGGGCTTATCTTCTTACATAGAAACGTGGTCAGAAACTTGTCCATGTCTCCATGAAAGAATTCGATAGCCGTGGTATAGGCGAACTCGGAAAGCGCCACGTCGCGAACGTCACGCACTACGTAGATGGCCTTTTTGTACTCGTTCCTATACTTCTCGTGGGTGTTGATCATGCGGCCGTTTCCGGGAAGAGCCGCCATGCCGGTCTTGTGCCCGCCAACCCCATGCATGGCTGCGTTCACGGCGACAAAACCAGACTCTTGTCCAGTCATGATCTCGAACAGTGTGAAACGTGACCAGGTACTGCCAGACCGGGGATAGGAGCCGAAGAAAACATCAGATGGGCTCAAGCCTCGATGGCGATACCAGAGGAGAGGGGCTCGCAGTTTCGTCTTAGCTAGTTTCCGGCGGAGTTTTCGGTAGGCGGAAGTTGGCTTCTTACGCTTTCCTGCCCCGTTATTTTGGCTCTCGCCGTGATTGTGAGAATGTTCCGTCATCTGTTACGCCCTCCCTAAAAATTGTGCGATGGTTTCTAACAAAGAACTAAATGCTTGGGCTTGGATTGCTATTCCGCTGCCGCCCCTTCTGGCACTCGCGGCCGGTTGCGCAGGCTGATGCTTTGCACTTCGTTCGAATGGCTGGCTATCTTGCGTCGAAGCACCAACAGAACAATAACCAGCGAAAGCACATCGGCTAAATTGCTGCCCCAAATTGCTCCGCTCAATCCATATCGCCATGCGGCCGGAATGCCGATCAGCAGCGACAATCCGGTGGCCAGTGAAAATGCGACAAAAACTGAAGCTGGCGACTCCATGGCTCGCAACGCAATAGCGGGGCCATAGGCGGCGCTCCACACAATGGATCCAAAGGCGACGATGGGCAGCAGGTGTGCAACCTCCATATAGCGACCTGAATACATGAGTTGAAAGACCGGCCGATGAAACGGAAGAATGACCGCCCAATAGGCAATCGCTCCGCCCAATGAAACCATCGTCATTCGTTTAGCCAAGTTGCTGGCACTTGATCGTCCTTCCCGGTCGTGCACCCCAGCTGCGTACGGTAGAAGAAGCATGGCCAGCGCAGCTTTAGTCTGCTCCATGGGCTGGGTCAAATTCATCAATGCCTTCAACTGACCCGAATGCACGATGTTGCCGAACCCGGTGAGAATCGGATAGTAAATGTAAGCGGGGATCCAGCCCGCGATTGAACCAGCCAGTGCCCACCGGCCATAACCCCAGTGCCGCTTCCAGGTTTCTCGGATAGATGGAGCGGAGTCAGACGGACGCAGTTCTTTGCGCAAACGCAAGAACAAGTACAAAGTGGTGGCGAATGCCGCCAATCCCATCAGCAAGAATGCGGTGAACGCTGACAGCAGGCCGCGATGATACAGGAAATAGAGCCCGCTGACACTGAATGACGAGTAGACGAACGCACCCAGTGCCGCCTTTGCCGGCGACAGCTCCAAATAAAAGCCCCGGCGGGCCATTCCAAAGGCCAGCGCAAATGGTGAAGCGATGGTCATGCCGGCGAGCGCGCCGGCCAATCCTTCCGAGTGCGCCATCCCTCTTGCCGTAATTGCCGCTGTGCCAAGAGCGATGCAAATTGCCAGCGAAAGAACGGCATGCACCCAAAGCAGCGAACTCAGGTAGCCACGTAAATTATTTCTGTAAGAAGAGCCGCCATAAACCGACATTGGTTCAAGTATCAGAGCTTGATAAACCACCGTCAGCAATACCTGGATGCCAAAGGCAATGGCATAAGCCCCATATTGGCTTGGAGCCAGCCAGCGGGCCAGCAACACGCTAACCAGAAAATTCGAGCCGGAAACCAGTCCCTGGTCGAGTATGGCCAAGCCGCCCTTGCTAACCCAGGGAATCAGTTTTTTTAAAGAAATGTTTCGGTCAATCCCAAGAAACCGTTGCAGCAGCCGAGTAGGCAGGCTCTCCGCTGATTTCTCCGCGACCGTAACTTCAGAGTCTCGAACCTTAAGTTCCAAATGCGCAATCTCCAGCTTTATATCTACGGATGACTTAATAACTAGCGGCGCCAGCTATGAAACTTTGACGCGGGTCCGGGGCTGCTCGCATTGCAACCTTGATTTGTTGATGCACCCCTTCAGGCATTCAGCAAGGCGGTCAACCTGAGGTGGGAGGAGCATCTCGTAGTGATCACCCTGCATCTCGTGAATCTCCAAACCCCCGACTAGCCGTGGCCAGGCGGCATGAGGATCGTCCAAGCTGCGTAGCGATTTTTCCGAAGCGCGTATCAGAGTCAACACGCCGGCGTACGGTCGCAGGACATAGCGGTCGGCGGCCGCGATATTCGAGTTGCGCACATCTCGAAGCGTTTGCGGAACCCGCCAGTTTCTGAGGCTCCGATGAATTCTCTTGCGCGCTTTTTTGGGCAAATCGTGAGCCCAATGCTGCCACGAGGGCTGTAACAGCAACCTCATGAACGATGCCGCTGTCACCGGTTTCAAATTCCCGGGAGCGGTATCAAAGAGCACCAGCAAGCCCACCTTTTCATCGCGTGCGCGGAGTTGCTGTGCCATCTCATAAGCAACCAGGCCGCCGAAAGAGAACCCGGCAAGAAAGTAAGGGCCGTGCGGTTGCACGCTGCGAATCTCTTCCAGGTAATGCGCTGCCATTTCGTCAATGCGAGCATGACAGGGATGAGCTCCGTCTAAGCCCTGGGATTGCAATCCGTACAACGGATACTCAGGACTCATCCGCCGCGCAAGTTCGTAAAACCCGAGCACGTTGCCCCCAACCCCGTGAACGCAGAATAACGGCGGCTGGGAACCTGCAGGCTGAATGGGTACAAGTGAGGACCAATGATGACCCCAGTCCCGGCGAAGCGCAGAGGCAAGTTGTTCGATGGTCGGTGCCTCAAACAACATAGCCAGTGGAACGGTTTTGCCCAGCATCTGTCCAGTGCGGTGAATCAATCTGGCGGCCAGCAATGAATGCCCACCAAGTTCAAAAAAATTGTCACGCACACCGATAGATTTTCTGCCCAGTACGTCTTCCCAGATTTTGACCAACTGAGATTGCAGAGAGTCAGTAGCCTCCGCTATTCCTTCCGAAGCCACATGTTCAGGAGCCGGCAGTCCTCGCCTGTCGATCTTGCCATTAGGAGTCAAAGGCATTGCTCGCAAGGGGACAAAAGCGGAAGGCACCATGTAGTCGGGCAGATGCTGCTGCAAGTAGCGGCGAAGTTCGGCGGGACTGGTTTGGGACTCTTGAATAGGTACGAAGTATGCGGTCAAACGCTTGTCGCCTGGCACGTCTTCTCGCGCCAGTACGGCTACTTCACGAAGGTCGGGACGCTTGGCGAGTGCAGCTTCAATCTCTCCCAGTTCGACGCGAAAACCACGAATCTTGACCTGGTCATCGCCTCTCCCCAGAAACTCAATTTCCCCGGATGGCAAGTAACGGGCCATATCGCCGGTTTTATACATACGCGCGCCTGGCTCAGTGGAAAGAATATCGGGAATAAACTTTTCCGCCGTCAACTCGGGACGGTTGAGATAACCTTGAGCTACGCCCACGCCGGCGATGTACAAATCGCCCGTAACACCAACTGGAACCGGGTTCAGATAACGATCCAGCAGATAGATTCGAACGTTGGCTACAGGACGGCCAATAGGAATGTTTTCTGGTACAGCCTCCACGGATTCATAGTTTGGTTCGAACGCAGTTGCGGCAATACTAGCCTCCGTGGGGCCGTAAGTATTGATCCAGCGCACCCGATCACCGCCTTGGCTAAGCCATGCGGCGTATGCTTTCGCCGAAACTTTTTCCCCGCCCACAATAACCAGCCGCAGATTCTCGGGCTTTGGCTGTCTTAGCTCAGGAAACTGATGTACCCACTCGTGCCAATATGCTGTTGGCAAATCCAGGAGAGTCACTCGCTCGCGCGTGATCCACTCCAGAAAGTCAGGGACGGCGAGGGGCATCTCCTCAGACTTGCATACCAGCGTCGCACCGCTGAACCAGGTGATAAAGAGCTCTTCCAGCGCAATGTCAAAACTGATGGAGCAAAACTGCAGAACCCGGTCGTCCGCACTCATCGAGTACACACGGCTCATACTCGCGGCGTAGTTAACTAGCCCTGTATGCGGAAGCAATACTCCTCGCGGCTTGCCGGTAGAACCGGAAGTATAAATAACGTAAGCAATGTCGTTCGGAGTAGAGGTTCGGCCAAGATTGTTGCGGGGTTGCGCGGCAAGAACATCCGCCCGAGCCCCGAGCAAAAACAGCTCCCAACCTGCAGGAGGCTGCCCAAGCGCAATCCCCTGCTCGGTAATCAGAACTCGCGCTTGCACATCCCCGAGCATGTACGCTAGACGCTCTGCTGGATACTTCGGATCAAGCGGAACGCAGGCTGCCCCGGATTTCAACACCCCCAAGGTAGCAATGGCGAAATCGAGTGAGGACTTAAGGCAGATTCCAACTCTGAAACCCGGACCAACGCCGCGACTCCGAAGATAATGTGCCAACTGATTGGCGTTACAGTTGAAATCGTGGTAACTCAATTGGCGGCCGTCACATTCAACCGCGATACTGTCAGGCGCGCGGTCGGCTTGCATTTCAATGAGTTCGTGCAAGCACTTGTCCCGCGGGTAATCGCAAGCGGTTTGGTTCCATTCGACCAGGAGCCGCTGCCTCTCCTCAGCAGTCGGAATCGTCGCATCCGAAAGCGGCTGATCGAGGCTCTCGACAGGCTTTGAGGGGAAAGCGCTGCCAATGATTATGTCGCTCATAGTTGAATATTTACGACTAGCTAATGCTGGACAGTGGGGGGAAAGGTCGAGGCAACGCTGGATCAGGCAGCGCCCGAGCCTCGCAGGACTGCCGGGATGGTCTTAGCCAGGATCTGAATATCAAGCCACAGGGACCAGTTCCGAACGTACTGCAAATCGAGCTCCATCCATCGGTGAAAGGGAAGTGAACTGCGACCGTTTACCTGCCACAAGCAGGTGATACCGGGCCGCACACTAAACCGGCATCTTTGCCAATCTTCGCCGGCTTCAGTGAACAGCTCATAGTCGCGCAACTGCAGCGGACGCGGACCCACCAAGCTCATATCCCCACTGAGGACGTTGAAAAGTTGCGGCAGTTCGTCAATGCTCGTCTTGCGCAGAAAACTCCCGATCGGTGTCAGCCTCGGATCGTTTTTAATCTTGAATACCGGTCCGGTTGCCTCATTCAGATGTTCGATTTCGCCCAACTTGTCTTCAGCATTTATCACCATAGTGCGGAACTTGTAAATATTAAAAGGCCGCTTGCTTAGTCCGATCCGCCTTTGCACGAACAATACGGGACCGGGCGAAGTCAGTTTGATGAGGATGGCAGTGAGCAGTAAGATCGGCGCGATTGCGATGAGCAGGACCAAGGAGAGAGAAAAGTCGAGGCTGCGCTTGATTGTCATCGGCCAGCCATCCTCAATCCCACCGTAATGCGTGATCACGGCTGCGTGCTCGAAGTCCTCGGCCAGTGGCCGCGAGGTCTTTAAATTGAACAGGTCCGACAGAACGCGGAGAAAGATGCCTTGCTGCTCGCACGTAGCTGCGATATCCGACGCGTAATTGTGAAAGGAACGCATGGGTACAGCGAGCACCACTTCATCCACCACGCTGCGTCGCAAGAACGTGGGAAGGTTTTCCAGATTACAAATCAGAGACCAGCCGCTGTTGCGGAGCTCTTCGGTTCCGGCCCACTCTTCATCTACAAAGCCGATGATACGGTAGCCCAGCTCAAGGTGGGACCGAATCATCTTTGCGAACTCAATGGCTCGGCGATTGGAGCCGACAATCAGCATGTTGCGCGAATCCTGTCCGTGCTTACGAAGGCGCCGCAGCCAAGTTCTCACCGCAATCCTTCCGGAGACTGCGAGGAAAGTGCTCATGGCCCAGAATACGGCCACAAAATACGGCGTGACCATGCGGAACCGTACGAGTGAGCCCAGCATTAGCGTCAGCGCGCATAGCGACGTCGCTTTGATTACGTCGAAAGCCTCGCTTCTGCGGGTTGTCAGCCGCTTGGAGCCGTACAGACCGAGCATGGTAAAAATGCAATGCCATATCCACAACAGGAAAAAGAAAATAACGAAATTTTGCAGCTTGATTTTGATCTCAAGAAATTGCGCGAACGAAACCGGTCCGGCAGTTGCAAGATAGGGAACCGTAGCGCTTGCAAATGACGCAATCAGTACCGCTAGATCGAAAAGCTTGGTGGCGGTAGTCCACATCTGCCGTTTCATTGCATTCATCGGCCAGCCCTTTCGGAGACTCGCACCGGGTGATTCTGGTGCTTTCGATTTTTAGTAAACGCGCAGGCGGCGGCGGGCCGCGATTCTGAAACCGAACAGCAGAAATGTGTTGGAATCGGGAGCAAAGGTTTCATTCCTTGACGCGCGAGGTGAAACATCTCAGGTAGTCTCATCGCCCGCCTGCACAGGGAAGACTAGAGAAGGTTGTAAATTCTCTCGGGAATCGGAAAAGTTCGCTGATTCAATACCGCGCCCAGCATCCGCACGTTAGAGGTTTGCAGTTGCTGTGTAATTTCCCACGTCGAATCGCGACGTGATGAATTCGCCTTTAGAACCAGAACTACGCCGTCAGAGGATCCGCCTAACACGATGCCATGGTTACAAAGGTTAAGCGGGGCCACATCCATCAGCACATAATCAAATTCTGCCCGCAGTTCAGACATGCGCATGCGCATCCGGTCCGACGTCAGCAGATCTTGAGCATTTTCATCACACACGCCGCTGCTCATCAGCCAAAGGTTCCTGCGCGATAGTTGCTGGGCAAATTGCCGAATCGACCCTTCCTCAAGCAGCGAGTTGCTGAGCCCAAAATGATTTTCAACCTTGAACTCGCGGTGTAGAGATGGAGACCGCAAATTGCAATCCACCACGCAAACCGATTTATTCACCTGCGAAGCTAGAATTTCGCCGGCATGGGCACAGATCCAGGTGCATCCGTTCCCCAATTCGGTACCGGTGAAGATCACCTGTCTCGGGCTCTCTGTACCGGGTCGAAGGAATAGACGGTGAATTAATTTGGTTACTTCATCTCTCGCCATGCCCTCGATTTCTAAAGCGGGAGTGGAAGCAGAAAAATCGGGCAGAGGAACAGCTGTAGGCTCCGGTTCTGTGGTCTGGAGCATTTCCTGGGCTTTTCCCACCTGGTACAAGAATTCAAAGTTTCTACTCATGATTAGCGAGGTTCCTTTTCCCGGACCCGGGAGCGGCTGAGGTTATTGATTAGGACGCTGGAGACACAGGAAGCGCTCTCAGTCGCCCTGCTCCCCGATGGGTGAAATCATCGCGCTGCCGGCATCGGACTCAGAGTGTGGATTGTCCGGGCCATAGCCATAACCGTTTCCGTCTGTTCCCGTGCCCCGAAAGCTGTCGAATCTTTGGGGAACTGAGGCCAGCACCGGAATGTTGAGCTCCGCCGAGACCTCTGCAGGGGTGCGGAACGAGGGATCCAGATATTCTTTTATGAAAACACCGGCGATCGAAGCCGTGGCTGCGATAAAGACGCCGAACACCAGCACCAGGAAACGAGAATTAGACGGCAAGCTGGGTACCACCGGCTGCTCGGCGATGGCCACGTTGACAATCCGCGTGCTGTCCAGCGCCTCCGTCATGCGCGCCTGCTCTCGCTTGCGCATGTATAACAAATAACTCTCTTCATCAGCCTTTATAGTTCGCAGCAAATCCTGCTCGACCAGACCCTTTTGCTCCAGATCCCGGGTCTTGTTCTCGTAATTCGCAACGATCGCTTGGGTCGCTGCAGCTCGCGCTTCCAGACCGCTGTATTCGGCTTTCGCTTTGGCCAGCTCTTCGTTGATCCACGCGTAGGTCGGGTTCCGATCGGTGGTTTCTTCTTTTATTGGTTTGCTTTCTTCCGTGGCGATGGATGCTTGCGTGTCACTAATCTGTTTATCTACTTCCTGCACCAGTGGGTAGCTCGGCTGGTACTTCGTGAGCAGCTCAGTGCGCTTAAGTTCCAGTTGCATCAAAGTGGCCTTGAGTCCTTGTAGAACCTGAGCGTCGTCCAGTTGTCGCTTTGAAGTCGTGAGCCGCTCGGGGGTAATTCCGGCTTGCTTTTCCAGGGTTCTGATGCGTTGCTCGATCCCTGCCATTTCCGCTCGGGTCTGCTGCAAGCCGGAGCGAAACTCACTCAATTTTTGCAGAGTCAGTTCCCGCGTTACCTGGGGCGCGACTCCATCTTCTTGCTGAGAAAACTGTTTGAGCTGCGTCTCTGCCTCGGTCAAATTCTTCTTGTAACGTTCCGTCTCCTGATCGAAAAACTGTACTTGTCCCGGAGGAGTGTGCACGGCGACGTGTTTTTGAATATAGGCATCTCCCAGAACCTGCAAGACGCGCGCTGCCAACTGAGGATCAGTTGAGGTGTAGCTTACTTCGATCAGATTGCTCTTCTTCGCCGGTTCGATCTGCAGGTCGGCCGCCAAGCGGGAAGTGGCTTTGGCGATCTTCTTCTCCGGACTGGCCGGACCAAAGATGTATTCGGACATCGCCTTGCGCTTGTCCAACCCGCAGGCTACGACGACCTGGCGAAGCACATCATTGTCCTGTATCAATCCGACTTCGGAGTTGAGCTCCTCCTCCGACACCTGGCCAGACTGGGCAATGGGTACATTCTGCTCCGGGCTGATGACCGGATCGAGGCGCTCGCGATCCACCAGGAATTTGGTGGTGGCACGATATTCGGCAGGCTGCAAAATCGCCGCCAAAACCGCGCCGGTCAAGATTCCGAAGAAGCAGACCGCGGCAATCCGCTTGCGACGGAAAGCAATGGCCAACAGGTCTCGGGTGGAGAAACTGAAGTTTCCCCTTTCATACATGGGCATCACATCGCGGTTGTTCATAAGTATCCTCGACTACGGGATCGGAGCGTAAGCGCCCATTCCGGTGTTGGGTATGAATGGTTTGATCTTCGAGATGCGGTTCTTCGGTACGAAGAGCATGTCACCCGGATGGAGGAAGGGGTCTTCGCGCAGACTGCGATCATTCTCCATCTTTTTCACGTTGATGAGCTGGGCTGAAGTCCAGGTAGCGTCAACGCGACGGTATAGCACTACCTGTGAGTGCTTGGCGTATTCCGTGAAACCACCCGCCATCGCAATGGCCTCGGTCAAGGTGGTATCGCCCCGCAGTTCATACTTTCCGGGGCGTGCGACTTGGCCGTCGGCGATGAAATAGGGTCGCTGAAAGTCTTTGAGCACAACCGAAATGGCGGGATCGTTCAGGATCTTGCCGTACACTTTGCGAAGTGTCTGCGTGAGCTCGGGCACGCTTTGCCCCTGCACCTTGACGTCGCCCACTCCATGCAGCGTAACGAAACCATCAGGCTGGACCGAGACTCCCGTCTGATTAAACTCAGGGCTCAAATCGAAGGTGATGTCGAAGGAATCGCCAGGCTCGATCTTATAGCGCGAGTCGCGGGTTCCGAATTGCGGCTGGTTCGCCGGCGTCGCCGCGGGAGCGGCAACACTCGCAGGTGCGGACGATGTGGACACTTGCGACTCTACCTGCGCCAGGCAAAAGGTAGCCGACACCAGCAGCGTTACTGCAAAGCAAGACTTTAAAATCCACTTCTTCTTCATGATCAGTTTCCCACTAGGTTCCAGAATCGCATTCGAATGCGGTTACAAGTTATTCGGTCTTGGCGCCGTGCGCCCAAGGCGCCAGCCGCGATCGTGTTTCCGAATTAATGTTGTGTTGGCGAATTTTCTCCAGAAGCCCGCGATAGCTGATACTGAGCAGCTCTGCGGCGCGTCTGCGGTTCCATCCGGTTTGCTCGAGAGCTTGGCTGATCGCGTGAATCTCGGCTTCAACCCGAAAACTACGTAGGCTGAATTGCGTCGTGGCTGGCTTGGGTACTCCGGCCCCGGTCACATCCGCTGCCTTTTGCGTGGCTGCGGCAGACTTATTTGTGGCGCCGGCACTTCCAGCCTTGTTTGATAACTGGTTGGCGACCTGTGTTTCGTTCATCGCTGCCTCATGTTTCGCTTACGACCGGTTCCGTGGATTGAAATTGAAATTGCCGGGAACCGGAACGCTTGATGGCAATCAACCTGGCGCCATCGGATAATGAACACTCATGGCTGGATGAGTTCTACCGAAAGGGCGCAGGGAGATCGCTGGCTATAGCTTCGCCCTCTCAGTCACATCCTGTGACGTTGACGAAGCTGAAGCCCAGAACAATCCGCACTTACAGAATCGATAGCTTTTGTTATGCAATCCGAAGTGCGCTCATCTGGGAGGAGAGTAAAGCTTCAGTGCTTATTGAGTTACAGCCGCTAGATTTCTAAAAAGTATGACAAAGTCGAGCACTTATGAAGTGCTGATACGACCCCCAACCTGCGCCCAAGGGTACCGAACCTTGCAAATTCCTGCAAGAGGTAGAAAGCCCTAGTGTCTAAAGTCTCTAAATTGAATTTGTCCAGTGTTATGTGCATATTAGCGGGGCCAGTTGCGTCGTGCTTGCACATTAATATTCGGTGAACGCTCTGCCAGGTGTGTTCTAACCAATGTGCAGCTCGCGCGATTCTTAGTCACGACTTGGCGAGCCACAATTGCCAGACGGAAGGCGACCGTATAATCGGTCGCCTTCGTCCAGAGGCAAGCGTTATTGAACGACGAGCGTTAGAGGCAGCGAATGGGGTGATGTGTTGCCTCCGTTTGTACCTGCAGTACCCGTCGCCGTGATCTGCAGTTGATAGCTTCCAGCAGGCGTGCCACCTCCGCCCCCTCCGCCGCCTGTTGAGCTGCCGCCGCTTCCGCAACCGGCCAGCGCGAGAATCATCATCACAGCGAGAACCGTGAGTACGATTCCCAGAGCCCGGCGGTTGCGCTTCTTCCATTCGCCGGCCAGGATCATGCCGACCAGTCCAACTCCGCCGAGGCTGGCCCACAGATTCGATTCGCCTTGATGCCGCTTAACGTCTGGAGCGGTCAGTGCTGCGCCTGGTCCCGTGGTGCTGACCGTCAATGTGGCTTGGGTTTTGCCCTGAGCTATGCTGGGGTTGTTACAAGTCACTCCAGAAGGCAAACTGCTCGGACAGCTAATGGTGACAGTCCCGTCATAGCCAGCGCTAGGAGCAAGAGTGATTACATAACTCGCCGCGCTCCCAGGGTTTACCGACTGACTTGTCGGGTTCGCGGTCAGATTGTAGTTGGGCTGCGCCACCGCCTCATTCAGCACTGACGACTGGCTCGCCGGAAAGTTGGTGTCCCCGCCGTATTGCGCGGTAATGCCATGCGAACCAACCGCCAGCGTAGTTGTGGTGAGCGTAGCCACGCCACTGGAATTGAGCGGTGCCGAACCCAAAGCAGTGCTTCCATCGCTGAACGTGATTTGGCCTGTGGGAGGGAGCATATCCCCGCTCAGTGTGGACGCAACCGTCGCAGTGAAGGTCACCGTCTCGCCCGGGTACGCCGGATTAGCCGAAGATACCAAGGCGGTGCCGTCGGGCGATTGGCTGACAACCTGGACTATCGCCGATGAGGTGACCGGCAGGTAATGTAAATCGCCCACATACTGCGCCGTGATGCTGTGAGTCCCGGACCCGACAGGCAATCCCGTTGTCAGCGACGCTTGCCCGCTGTTTAGTGCCGCCGAACCCAGAGGAGTCGAGCCATCGAAGAACATAACATTCCCCGTCGGCAGCGCAGTTACTCCTCGCACTTGCGAGCCCGTGACCGTGGTACTGAAAGTAACTGAAGCCCCTGCCTGGGTGGGATTGAGCGACGAAGCCGGCGGTTGCACGCTGTCGGCGCTGGTGTTCAGCAGCACTGTTATGCCGGAGAAATCTTGACCGTCATCAGACACTACAACGTCGAGCGCTCCATCTCCATTGACATCGGCAATGGCGATGTCCCACGGCTGATGGCCTGCCGGGAACTCGATCGGATCGTAGAAAGTACCATCACCCTTGCCATAGAGCACGCTCACCGTGCCGAAATTTGGGTTCGTGCAGATGATGTCCGGCTTGCCGTCGCGGTTCAAGTCAACAATCTTGACCCCGTTCGGATCGGGCGCCCCGAAATTCTGACTCTGCAAAGAGCACGGGAAGAGATGCATGGTGGACTGGAACGTTCCGACACCTGTTCCGAGTGCAACCACGGCTCCTTGCGTTATGCCTTGATCGTTAACGGTGACGATGATGTCAGGAATTCCATCGCCGTTGACGTCCGCAATTGCTGCCTCGACGGGCTTTTGGCATGGCTGGCCGTTCACGCAGTTAGTCAGAGGAAAGCTTCCAGTCTGAAAAGTTCCATCTCCGTTCCCCGGAAACAGAGCTACCGCGCCTGCTCCAAACAGCGGGACGACGAAGCCGGTCTGCTTATTGCCAAGGTCGGCCGCAGTAATTTCTGCAACCGAGGTAGAAGAAAGTGGGAGGACCGGAGAAGGTGCGGCAAAGCTGAAGTTTCCGGGGCCGGTCGAAGTGTTGATCAAGACCCCGACATCGCCCGTTGCCCCGCTATTGACCACAGCAAGATCCGGCTTGCCGTCACCATTAAAGTCGGACGCAATCACGCCGAACGCAGCAGAGCCTCCTTGTGCATCCGTTGCGAAAGGTGACGACGTCACCGTGAAGTTACCCGTACCGTCTCCGGCAAAAATCCAGACTCCGCCATTGGCGTCCGTGGCAGCGATGTCAAGGTTCCCGTCTCCATCGAAATCAGCTACGGCAACGTATTCCAGTTCGTACGTCGTGGTCCCAGGGTTGTAATTCACCCCTGGCTTCATACTGCCGTCCGGGTTGGAAAGGAACACAGTGAAGCCAGCTACGTGACCGCCGCTCTTGGCGTTGCCCACTACAAAGTCTGGAATGCCATCGCCATTGAAATCTCCGCTGGCGATGCCTACTGAGTAAAGCAATCCATTGCCGATTTGTGTTGGCTGGGCGTAGTAATTCATCGCAGAACGGAAAGATCCATCGCCATATCCCTGCAAGTAGGTAAAGTTGAGAGTGGCGTCTGGAACCATCACGTCAGCAAAGCCGTCTTGATTGAAGTCAGCCACAACCGCTGGCGCCTGCGGCGATCCGCCCACCGCGTAGCCAACCGTAGGGTCGTTGACTGTGCCATCGCCATTGCCAAGTAGAACGACCACATCGCTCCCCTGCTGATCCGTGACCACGATGTCTTTGTTTCCATCGCCGTTCACATCAGCGATAGCAACCGCGACCGGCTGAGCGGGCGCAAGCTGCGAGAGGCTGGAAGGATAGTAGACACCTGGGCTGAATGTTCCTGCATTATTGACATAAACCGTTAGAGTATTGTCGCTGCAGTTAGCGCTGACCAGATCGATGCCGTTCGCCGTCGTCCCCAGTTGGCCGCCGGCCAGAAAACAGGAATCGTAAATGCCGTCAGAAGTCGTTAAGGGAGCCGGAGCCAGGTAGCCGCCAGACCCGTTGTTGAGGTAAACCATAATCTGATTGTTCGCAGCGGATGCGCCCGCAAAATCAAGTTTGCCGTCACCATTAAAATCTGCGAAAACCACGGGGTTGCTCAGGGAGAGTTGGGCGGTGAATCCAACTGACGTGGGTGCTGCGAAAGTTCCGTCGCCATTGCCTAGCAAAGTCCAAATGCTTCCGTTGGGGGCGGCCGCATCGGCAACTACAAAATCCAGCTTGTTGTCTCCGTTTGCGTCGGTCACGGTCGCCCAGACGATGCTGTCATTGATTGTCGTTGTAACCGCCGTGTTTCCGTTGAACGCAAACGTACCATCGCCATTGCTGAGCCACACATCTACCGAAGCCTTAGTCGTGGCCGTCGCCTGGTGGCCCATGAGGAGATCGTCCTTACCATCCCCGTTCAGGTCGCCCACCCACAGCGGATCGGGATTCGGATCAGTGCTCGTCGTTGTCGTCGACTTGCTCGTGAATGTGCCATCCCCGTTGCTGAGTGCCACGGAAATCTGATAGCCGATACCGGTGGTGTTGACCACGGTAGCGACATCCAACTTTTTTCCGCGGCCGGTAAAATCACCAAGCACGGCCGGAAACGCAGACGCAGTCGAGCCGCCGGCGAAGGTCTGGTTGGCGCCAAGGAATCCGATCTGGCTGGGAGCTGGATTCATTCCCATCATGCGAGCTGAGGCGGCAGAGTGAGCGCGCACACGACCATGCCGGGTCACCGCGTTTCGCTGTGCGCCCGCAGATTTCAACGAGGCATTGAATCGCGCATGTTGATCGATTTGGCTTTCAGAGGCGAAGCTGGGTAGCAACACCAGAGTCACAAAGATACTGAGACAAGCTGCTCGCTTGATCATGATCGGTTTCCTACTTCCTTTTTTGTTGGTTGTTGTAATGCTGTTGTCCTGCGAATCCTTGGGTCGAAGTGCGAGGCCGCTTATCGGGGACGATAAAGATGCCAGCATTCACTTCGCGAACTGTAGCTGACTGCGTTGCAGCTGTCGATGGCCCTTGCGTACCCAACTGCTTCGCACTTTGGTACCCATTAGTAATCTTTCGCCATCTGTTTGGTATCGAGCCGGGAGAGTTACTCCGCTAAGAAAAAATTTGCGCGATCAAATATTGCACGAGCGCCAGCGGGAGAGGACAGTGCATTGGATCACCCAGACAGCGGCCGAGCATTACACACTGTAGTAGTTACAAAGAAGGATCGCCCTGTGGCAAAGCCAGGTGAGCACAAGATGCGAACAATATTTTACGAGTAAGTAATTCTGTTGGTAACTGTTCTCCAGAAAGGCAAACGGTGTACAATTCCTGGCCTGATGTTCCCCTGAAAATAAAAGGCTTATTTCAGTCCTGCTATTCCATGGGGAGGTGCCGCGCAACTATTCGCCAGATATTGTGTTTTTGGACTTTACGCACTACCAATCCGAAGGATTAGGGAACGATGCTTGAACGGTAAAGAGAGAAAAACCACAACCTAAGGAGACACAATCAATGACTAACCCCCTTAAATTAACTTTGTTGAGCGCTGCCCTGGCGGGATTCCTGTTACCTGCCGCAGCCCAGACTGCTAACCCTCCCGCAACCTCGAATGCTCCGGCAGCCGCAGACACACCTGCGTCGACCAGCAGTCCCGCCACTTCGAGCTCTCCGGCTAGCCCCGGCCCAGTCACCCGCGGGATTCAGCAGCGCAAAGAAATTCAGCAAGGCCGCATCGCTAACGGCATCGCCGATGGGCAGCTAACTGCCGGCGAAGCTAGCAGCCTGGAGAAGAAGGAATCGCAACTGAACCAGGAAGAGCGCGCTATGAAGGCGGAAGACAACGGCCATTTGACTCAAGCCGACCGCGCTAAGCTGCAGCAGCAGCAGAATCAACTGTCCAATCAGATTTACAAAGACAAGCACAACTCGGATGTCGCGAATACGCACTTGACGAGTGAGGAAGGCAAGCGCGCGGATAATCAGCAACAGCGCATCGCTCAAGGCGTCAACGGCGGCCAGTTGACTGCGGGTGAAGCTGCCAATCTCGAAAAGAACGAAAATGCCATCCACAAAGAAGTCGAAGCCGACCGCGCCGCCAATGCTAATGGCAAGCTGACTGCCCAGGAAAAGGCTCAGGTCAATGCCCAGCAGAATCGTTTGTCAAAGAAAATCTATAAGGATAAGCACAACAACAAACGTCAGTAGTGGGCGAAAGGACTATCGCAAGAAAGACGCCCGGGCAACCGGGCGTCTTTTCTGTTTGCAGCAATTTGACCGGAGGCGCAGGGTGTCCAACTCTTGATGAAAGCGCTGACACTTGCAAACCCCGATAGCAGCGACCGAGCCTACGCGGTTGATGGAACTGCGCACTATCATAATAGTCGACCAGCGTCAGTGCGTTTGCTCAGCAGTAGTGTCACTCTGTCGTGTACATCCCATCAAAGTTACTGCTGAAATACAGCGAATTATCAACCACGACGAGCCACTTCGCCTATTCAACTAGTCATCGTCAGGACCGATCGGCGGCCGCTTATCGTTAATGAAGTGTGCAGCATCCAGCGGCGCTGTAATCGGCAGAAAGCTGAGTGGAGTTTGGCTGAAGTCGAAACAATCGGATAGATCGCCGCTGACGCCGAACACATCCGCGTAAGGGGTAGCAGCGTCGGGTGCCACTTGAGGCAAGCCAAATGTTCCCTCAATGAATTTCAAAATGCTGCCAAAATCGTCGACCTGGTGCGACACATAAGCCGGCTTTGCATAGGGAGAGACGACGATCAGCGGTACCCGAAAGCCAAACTCATAAGAGTTGAGGATGGTGGGTGGTGCGACGTGGTCATAAAACCCTCCCCAGTCATCCCACGTAATAATGATGGCAGTGTTTGCCCAATAGGGACTGGTCCCGATAGCATTCACCACCGACGCAACCCATGAAGGTCCTGTACCGTCAGTGAGACCGGCATGGTCAGATACTTGTCCGGTGGGAATTACCCAGCTCACATCAGCAAGGTTGCCAGTGGCAGCGTCAGTTAATATCTGGGTGTAATTAAGGATGACGTTATTCGTCCAATCAGAACCTGTGCATACAGTTCCATTCGGCGGAGGCACGTTCGGCACGCACATGTGCTGTATGGCGTTGGGACCGGTCCAGATCGAGCCCGGTACCGGCGCGTAATATTTCCAGGTCTTGTGGTTGGCATTCAGCAAGTCGGTGAGCGTGGGATGGTCGAAGCACGGATAGATCTTCTGCGTCTCATTAGTTTGGGTATTCGGATTCGTGGAATCAATCAGCCGAACTGTTTCAATGGGGGCGGCTGTGCAGCCTGTGTGGTTATCTGGCGACGCACCGCCTACCGGGAGTTCTGCGACGAAGAAATCACTCATCGCTTCATTGGGTGGCACCGGCGCAGACGTGCCAGAAATAATGAATTGGTGCGCGGGAAAGCTCGGACCCTGGTTCGTCTGGAACATACGATCGCCGAAACTATAGGTTTCGGCTAGCCGGAAGTAGGGGGCAACCTGCCCAAGCGAATTGTCGATGTAAGTGAAAGTAGGATTGGGCGGACGGCAATTCGGCTGGTTTGGCGGGCAACTGACGGATATCTTATCAGCTCCATCCATCTTGCCGTTGTCATACATAGCCAGGTATGAAGCATGGTCATGGTTCGGATCAAAAACAGCAGCCAGCGAGGCGGCGGTCGGCGTGATCAAGGTGCCTTCTTTGTTCCACCCTTGGGCCGGAGTTTGTATATCGGCTCCGCGGGAAATTAGAACCGGATCCTGAAAAAGATTATCCGGAGTACGATTCTCCTGGAAAATAACCACCACATGCTGGATCTTCGATTGCGATTGCACGACCAAAGTCAGCCCTGCGCTGTGGTTAAGCGACCCCGAGGTTCCTTGGACGGTGACCGGATCGCTGCCGGCCGGAGTCGACGTCGAAGTGGACACGGTCAGCAGCGAGGTTCCGGAGCCCTGCACTGTGGCGGGATTGAATGAGCACTGGGCTCCGCTTGGCAGGCCTGAGCATGCCAGCGTGACAGTG
>Ga0210394_10001592_pt1 | contig 35376 bp, 31 predicted proteins | sample IncBWC12MmetaG_FD_160121 | JGI IMG/M metagenome (GOLD analysis project Ga0210394, IMG submission 160121) | Forest soil microbial communities from Barre Woods Harvard Forest LTER site, Petersham, Massachusetts, United States - Inc-BW-C-12-M | ecosystem: Environmental > Terrestrial > Soil >... | reverse complement strand
TCCTCGATGTGAATCGAGGTGTAGTAGTCCTCCTTCACCAGCTTCTCGCTGACCAGGATGGCGTCCTCGAAGTTGTAACCGCGCCACGGCAGGAAGCCCACGAGCACGTTGCGCCCCAGCGCGAGTTCGCCGCGGTCGGTGCAGGGTCCATCAGCGAGCACTTGTCCCTGGCCGACGCGATCGCCCACACGCACCAAGGGCTTTTGATTGATGCAGGTGTTCTGATTCGAGCGCTTGAACTTCGTGAGCGTGTAGATGTCGGCGCCGACTTCGCGGCTGAGCACGCCGGAATGGTCCGACTCGACGCGGACGATGATGCGTTCCGAATCAACCTGGTCCACGACGCCCTCGCGGCGGCAGATGACCACGGCGCCCGAGTCGCGCGCCGTGACGCGCTCCATGCCGGTGCCGACCAGCGGGGCTTCGCCGCGGATCAGCGGCACGGCCTGGCGCTGCATGTTCGAACCCATGAGCGCGCGGTTGGCGTCGTCATTCTCGAGGAAAGGAATCAAGCTGGCCGCGACCGAGACGAGTTGCTTGGCCGAGACGTCGATGTAGTCCACCTCATCGCGCTGCTTGAGCACGAAGTTGCCGGCTTGACGGCAGTTCACTAGCTCGCTGGTGATGCGGCCGCGCTCGTCGAGCGGCACGTTGGCCTGCGCGACGACATAACGGTCCTCTTCCCAGGCCGAGAGATAGAAGCAGTACGGGTCCACAGTTATGCGGCGCCGCTTGAGCTCCTCGTTCACGGCCTCGACTTTGTCCCGCTCGACGATTTCACCGGCCTTGAACTCGCTGTCTCCGGCGTTGACGATTTGCACGTAGTCGATCACGCGCCCGCCCTTGACCTTGCGGTAGGGCGATTCGATGAAGCCGAACTCGTTGATGCGCGCGTAGCAGGAGAGCGAGCTGATCAGACCGATATTGGGACCTTCGGGCGTCTCAATCGGGCAGATGCGGCCGTAGTGCGTGGGGTGAACGTCGCGCACCTCGAACCCGGCGCGTTCGCGGGATAACCCGCCCGGCCCCAGCGCCGAAAGCCTCCGTTTGTGCGTGATTTCGCTGAGCGGATTGGTCTGGTCCATGAACTGGGAGAGCTGTGAGCTGCCGAAGAACTCGCGGATCGCCGCCATGACCGGCTTGGCGTTCACCAGGTCGTGCGGCATGGCCGTGGACATCTCCTGGTACACGGACATCTTTTCCTTGATGGCGCGCTCCATGCGGACCAAACCGATGCGGAACTGATTTTCGAGCAGTTCGCCGACCGCGCGGACGCGGCGGTTGCCCAAATGGTCGATGTCGTCCACCGTACCGATGCTCTTGCGCAACTTTAGCAAGTAGCGGATGGCCGCGACGAAGTCGGCGGAATCGAGTGTGCGCGTCTGCAGAGGCGTCTCGAGGCCCAGCTTGATGTTGAACTTCAGACGGCCGACTTTGCTGAAATCGTACTTACGCGGATCGAAAAACATTCCGTTGAAAAGCGCCGTCGCGGTTTCGAGCGTCGGCGGATCGCCGGGACGCAGCTTGCGGTAAATTTCGATCAGCGCCTCGCGCGAAGAACGAATGGAGTCTTTATCCAGCGTGCGGGAGAGCACCACGCCGGTGTCGTCGCGGTCGGGGAAGAAAACGTCCACGCCGGTGATGCCCGCCTCGGGCAAAGCGGCCCAAATTTCGGCGGTCAACGGCTTGTTGGCTTCGAGCAGGACTTCGCCGGTTTGCCGGTTGACCAAGTCTCCGACGGTATAGGCGCCCTCCAAATCGGCCAGGGAGACGTGCGCCTGCGCGATCTTGGCCTTGACCAGTTCCTTGTACAGCGGTTCGGTGATGCGCCGATGCGCGGCGACGAGTACTTCATCATTCCGCGGGTTCTTGATCTCGTGCGAAATCTTGCGGTCGATCAAGCCCTCGGAAAGGTTCCAGTGGAAGTCGCCGTCGCGCAGGGTGATGCGCTCGACTTGATAGAACATGCGCAGGATTTCTTCGTTCGACTTCATGCCCAGCGCGCGGAGGAAAATCGAACCGAGGAACTTCCTCTTGCGGTCGATGCGCACGTACAGGAGGTTCTTCGTGTCGTATTCGAACTCGACCCATGAGCCACGGTAGGGGATGATCTTCCCCAGGAAATAGCTGCGGCTGTTGGCGGTTTCGTAGAACACGCCGGGCGAACGATGGAGCTGGCTGACGATGACGCGCTCGGTCCCATTGATCACGAACGTGCCGTTGTCGGTCATCAGCGGGATGTCGCCGAAAAAGACCTCCTGCTCCTTGATGTCGCGGATATTTTTGGCGCCGGTGTCGGGGTCCTTGTCGTAAATGGTCAGGCGGATAGTCACCTTGAGCGGCGCGGCGTAAGTCATGCCGCGTTCCTGGCACTCATTTACGTCGTACTTGAGCTGCATACCCACCGGATCGCCGCACTTGTTGCAGAACGTGGGCGTATTCTTATTGAACGTTCCGCACTTGGCGCAGATGACGTCGCCGGTCTGGTACGGATTGGTGACGACCGATGCGCCGCACTGGCGACAGGTCGCGCGCAGGTGGTGCAGACCCTTGAGGTTGCCGCACTTGCACTCCCAGTTTCCGATCGCGTAGTCCACGAAGTCCAATTGCGACAGCCCGCGGAAGTCCTGGATGGGAAACACGGAACTGAAGACGGACTGCAAGCCGGTGTCTTCCCGCTCCGACGGCAGCAAATCCATCTGCAGGAAGCGCTGATAGGACATGTGCTGGACTTCAATCAGGTTCGGAATCTGGATGGAACTCTTGATCTTGGAGAAGTCCAGGCGCTTACGCTCGCGTGCTGCATGATTTCCATTCTGCATTCTGTTTTACCTCACGACTTCTAGATGGTTGGACCCGATCCCGCAAGGGCTCGGCAGACACCAAGGCCCGCGGTCCAGGTTGGACTCGGTCGAGGGTTCAGATTCCCGACGGTCAGATTGCGTACGAATTCCTCATGGGGCGGCCGTGGCCGCCGCCCGGCCGCGCTATTTGACTTCGACCTTCGCGCCGGCGTCTTCGAATTTCTTCTTGATGGTGGCCGCCTCGTCCTTACTCACGCCTTCCTTGACGGGCTTCGGCGCGCCGTCCACGAGGTCCTTGGCTTCCTTCAAGCCCAGGCTCGTAACTTCCCGGACGGCCTTAATCACGTTGATCTTGTTGGCGCCCACGTCGGTCAGCACCACGGAGAATTCCGTCTTTTCCTCAGCGGGAGCCGCACCCGCCGCTGCGCCCGCCATGACCACGGGAGCCGCTGCCGCAGCCGACACACCGAAGGTCTCTTCCATTTTCTTGACCAGATCGGCGGCCTCAAGCAGCGTCAGACCCTTAATCTCCTCCAGAATCGTTTCGACCTTGTTTGCCATCGCGGTGTCCTTTCCTCCTCGCTATTGAGAGAACTTTTCTGCCTTAATCGCCTCTTGAACCGTAACGGCCAGATTGCGCGTGACTCCGGCCGTGGCGGAAGCCAGCCGCTGCGCGGGCGCCTGCAGCAGGAACATGATCTTGCTGATCAGGTCTTCCCTTGACGGCAACTGCGCGAGCTGCTGAATCTCCGCGATCGACAGGACGCGCCCTTCAACTAGGCCCGCCTTGAATCGAAACGCAGGAACGTCTTTCGCGACTTTTGTGAGCGCCTTGGCCAGCGCAACCGGGTCCGTCTCCGTGTACGAAATGGAGTTTGTTCCCGCCAGGCCCTTGAGCAGCAGCTCTGCCGGGCTGCCGGCTCCCGCGTGCTCGGCCAGCGTGTTTTTCACCACGCGATAATGCCCGCCGACGGCCTGAACCGCGCGGCGAAGCTGCGTATCCTGCGCGACGGTGATGCCCTGAAACGTCGTCAGGATCACCGTGGAGACCTTGGCAAGGTCATTCTTGAGCGCTTCGACGTCCTGTATTTTCTGGCTGCGCTTTTTCATCGGTTCGTCTCCGAAGCCTAAGCTGCCGCAGCGGTGGCGGCTTCCGCCTCGGCCAGATCAATTCCGATCCCGGGCCCCATCGTCGAAGTGAGCGTGATCTTCTTGACGTACTTTCCCTTGGCGGCGGCCGGTTTGGCTTTGACGACTGCGCCGAGCAAGGCCTGCGCGTTTTCCGCCAGTTTGGCTGCGTCGAAGCTCATTCTTCCGACGGGGGAATGAATGATTCCGGTCTTATCCACGCGAAACTCAACTTTGCCGGCCTTAATTTCCTTCACGGCGTTGGCCACCTCGAAGGTGACGGTGCCCGTCTTCGGGTTGGGCATCAGGCCGCGCGGGCCGAGCACCTTACCGAGCCGCCCGGCCGCACGCATCATGTCGGGCGTGGCGATGACAGCTTCGTAGTCGGTCCAGCCTTCCTGAATTTTCTGCACCATGTCCTCGCCGCCAACGAAATCCGCGCCGGCCTCCTGCGCCTCACGAATCTTTTCGCCGCTGGCGATCACGAGCACGCGCTTGGACTTGCCCAATCCGTGCGGCAGCACGACCGTGCCGCGCACCATCTGGTCGGAGTGCTTGGGATCGACGCCGAGATTCAAGACCAGCTCCACGGTTTCGTCGAACTTGGCGAAGTGCGCGTTCTTAAGAGTTTCGGCGGCCTCGCCGAGCTTATAGGGACGCAGCTCGACTTTCTTGCGCGCGTTGGTGATGTTCTTTCCCGCTTTCCGAGCCATTGCCGTGTCTCCTTGCCTTGCCCGTCTGGGTCAGCCTTCGACCTCGATGCCCATGTTGCGCGCCGTGCCGAGCACGGTGCGGACGGCGGACTCGATGTTCGTCGTGTTCAAATCCACGAGCTTGATTCGCGCGATCTCTTCCACCTGTTTGCGCGTGAGCTTGGCGACCTTGGTGCGATTCGGCTCCGCGGAGCCCTTGACGATGCCCGCGGCGCGCTTGAGCAGTTCCGAGGCCGGCGGCGTTTTCGTGATGAACGTAAAGCTGCGATCGTTGTAGATCGTCACGAGCACCGGAATGATCATGCCCTCGGGCTCTTTGCCGGTCTTGGCGTTGAACTGTTTGCAGAAATCCATGATGTTCACGCCTTGCGGGCCCAGCGCGGTGCCCACCGGCGGAGCCGGCGTGGCTTTGGCCGCCGGCAATTGGAGCTTCACGACCGCTTGAACTCTCTTCGCCATAGCTATCGATTCCTGTCTCGCGCCCGGGAGCGTTCCCTAGGCGATCTTTTCGACCTGAGCGAAATCCAGCTCGACCGGAGTCGAGCGCCCGAAAATCGTAACGGAAATCTTCAAGGTGCTGCGGTCGGCGTTGACCTCTTCGACCACGCCCGTAAAGTTCGCGAAAGGGCCGTCCACGATGCGCACCTGCTCGTTGCGTTCGAACACCAGCTTCGGTTTGGGCTTATCGGCCGAAGTGGTCACGCGGTGCAAAATATTTTCCACTTCCTGTTCGGTCAGGGGCGAGGGCGTTTGCCCAGAGCCGACAAAGCCGGTGACCCGTGGGGTGGAGCGGACGACATGCCAGGTATCGTCGTCCATTTCCATCTCGACCAGCACATAGCCCGGGTAAAACATGCGCGTCGAGACGATCTTCTTACCGCCGCGCACTTCGACGACATCCTCGGTCGGGATCATAACGCGTCCGATGCGATCGCCCAGGCCGAACGCCGTCACGCGGCCTTCCAGGCTCTCTTTAACCTTCTTCTCGAAACCGGAATAGGTGTGAATGATGTACCACTGCTTGGTCATTGTCGTCGTCACGCAGTGCCCTCAGCGCTTGAAAAGGTTTAACAGCCGCGTCACCAGATAAAGAGCGGTGTTGTCCGTGGCGAAAAAGAAGACACCGAAAAATGCCACGGCGACAATCACCACGAACGTCGTCACGATCACGTCGTGCCGACTCGGCCAGGTGACCTGGCGCATCTCGACCCGCACCTCGTGCAAGAACCCTCTCCAGCGCTGCGGGTATTCCTTGACCCGCGCCCAGAAAGAACCCATGCGCGATTCGGGTGCGTCGTCCGACATAGCCGGGTTCTTCAATCGTTCCGCCTGAAAAGCCATTTCTCCTCAGCGTCTTTCCGTTCCCGTGTAGTCTGGCAGGGGAGGAGGGATTCGAACCCCCACATCCGGTTTTGGAGACCGGCGGTCTACCGTTGAACCTACTCCCCTGCGGTTCAGCGCCGGTCGAGGCAATCCGCTCTACTTCACCTCTCGGTGCGCCGTGTGTTTCCGGCACCGGTTGCAGAACTTTTTGGTCTCCATCCGGTCGGAATGCTTTTTCTTATTCTTGGTTGTCGTGTAATTCCGGTTTTTGCAGTCGTTGCATTGCAATGTGATGATTTCTCGCATCGGTTGGCTTCTCCGCGCCTACTCGATGATTTCGGTGACGGCGCCGGCGCCGACGGTATGGCCGCCCTCGCGTATCGCGAAGCGCAGCCCCCGTTCCAGCGCCACCGGCGTGATCAGCGAAATCTCCGCCGAAACGTTGTCTCCCGGCATCACCATCTCCACTCCCGCCGGCAGTGCCACGTCTCCGGTCACATCCGTCGTCCGAAAATAAAACTGCGGCCGGTACCCCGTGAAAAACGGCGTGTGCCGCCCGCCCTCTTCCTTCGTCAATACGTACGCCTCGGCCTTGAACTTCGTGTGCGGCGTGATCGACGCCGGCTTGGCCACCACCTGCCCCCGCTCCACTTCTTCCTTCTCCGTCCCCCGCAGCAGCAGCCCCACGTTGTCTCCCGCCAGCCCTTCATCCAGCAGCTTGCGGAACATCTCCACGCCCGTCACCACCCGCTTCACCGTCGGACGAAATCCCACAATCTCTACTTCCTCTCCCACCTTCACCTTGCCCCGCTCAATCCGCCCCGTCACCACCGTCCCCCGCCCCGAGATCGAAAATATATCCTCGATCGGCATGGCGAACGGCTTGTCCACGTCCCGCTGCGGCAGCGGCACGTTCTTGTCCACCGCTTCCATCAACTCCAATATCGTCTTCTCCCACTTCTCTTCCCCGTTCAGTGCCCCCAGCGCCGATCCCCGGATCACCGGCAGCGTGTCTCCAGGAAACTGGTAGCTCTTCAGCAACTCCCGCACTTCCAACTCCACCAACTCCAGCAGCTCCGGGTCCTCCACCGCGTCGCACTTGTTCAAAAACACCACGATGTACGGCACGCCCACCTGCCGCGCCAGCAAAATGTGTTCCCGCGTCTGCGGCATCGGCCCGTCCGTCGCCGCCACCACCAAAATCGCCCCGTCCATCTGCGCCGCCCCGGTGATCATGTTCTTGATGTAGTCGGCGTGCCCCGGACAATCGATGTGCGCGTAGTGCCGGTTGGCCGTCTCATATTCCACGTGCGCCACCGCGATCGTGATCCCCCGCTCCCGCTCTTCCGGCGCGTTGTCGATCGAATCAAACGCCCGGAACGCCACCTTCGGGTTGTGCTTCGACAGCACCTTGGTGATCGCCGCCGTCAGCGTCGTCTTCCCGTGATCGATGTGCCCGATCGTCCCGATGTTTACGTGCGGCTTGCTCCGCTCAAACTTTTCCTTCGCCATTGCCCTCGAACCTTTCGCGAATTACTGGAGCGGGGGACGGGATTCGAACCCGCGACCATCGGCTTGGAAGGCCGAGACTCTTCCACTGAGTTACCCCCGCCGGCCTTCGACCAATTCTGGAGCCTGGGACCGGGATTGAACCGGTGACCTCGTCCTTACCAAGGACGCGCTCTACCACCTGAGCTACCCAGGCCGGATCCGTCGCCACCTTCCGCTTGCTGCACAGCGCCATTGTCCGGGCCCAAATCTCCGTGCAACGTTTCACGGCAGTTGATTTTGCTGGTTCAGAATCTTTTCGGTGACCTTCTCGCTGAATATGACCGCTGCTAAATGCGAATGGTGGACGGGGGAGGATTCGAACCTCCGTAGCCCGCAAGGAGCGGCAGATTTACAGTCTGCTGGTTTTAGCCACTCACCCACCCGTCCGCACGGGAAATCAACTTGCACAGACAATCAGCAGGTGCCATCTCCGCGCCCAAGAGAGACACTCGCCCGTCTGACTAATACCACGGGAACTTGATCGTTACTTGCTTGGAAATCCGCCCCAACACTGCTTATGATTCCGAATCAGCTGGCGGAGGGATTTGAACCCCCGACCCTCTGATTACAAATCAGATGCTCTACCAACTGAGCTACGCCAGCGCAGCGCAAACCGAACAAAGATACCAAACCGGCAAACCAATTGCAAGCGCATCAAGCTGGCGCAAGCAAACCAGAGACCAAACTAGCGCACCTCCATATCAAGTACGTATTATACACCCCACAGCTAGGGAGCCTGCAACCCCCCATTTCGATCGGCGGGAGTTGCCGGCCCTGAGGCAGTAGGTGGCTTACTGGCGTCAGCGCGGGGCGCGCCTGAGCCGCGAGGGAGCGAAAAGGTGAGACAATCACCACCGGAGACCGAGACCCCGTTGAAGCGAAAAAGCACTATTGTTGCGATCGTTGTGGCGGCCGCCGGGGCGCTGGCATTTGGGTATGCACTAAAAGCGCGCCGCGCCGCCGAGGCCGGATCCCTGCCTGATCTGGTGCAACTGGCTCCCGCCGATTCTACGTTGATTGCTTATGCGGATGTGGCGGCTCTCCGCCAATCTCCGATCCTGCAACATCTCGCGGAGTTGGCGCAGCCTACGAACGTGGATCACGACTATGCGGAGTTTGTGCACGCGACGGGCTTTGACTATCAACGCGACCTCGATCGCGTGGCAATTGCGGGTCGGGCCGGCGCACCTGCCGGGCACACGCTGATCTTCGGCGAGGGCCACTTCAACCACGAAAAAATCCAGCAATACGCCCTGCGTTCGGGAAAGCTTGAAAGCCAAAATGGCCGTTCGGTTTACGTCGTTCCGTCGGCTGCTGCCGGGAAGAATGCTTCATTTGTGTTTCTCGGCGCAGAGCGCATAGTCATTTCCGACGGCGAGGATATCCCCGACGATCTTGGGAAGTCTTCTGCCCTGTTCGATCCGGCCCTGCGCGAGCGACTTCTGCGCGTCGCGGGCGCTCCCCTGTTCGTGGCCGCGAAAATCTCCGCGTATGGCGGTTTGGGAAGCAATACTGCGGGAGGAGTCTCGACGCCGCTAGGGTCGCTGCGCTGGTTGAACTTCGCGGCCCGGCCCGAGAACGGCGACGTTATCCTCTCAGCGGAAGGCGAATGCGATACTGCCGATCAAGCGCAGAAAGTCGCGAGCGCACTTGAGTTCCTGCGCGGCGCCTTACGCGGCGGTCTGGGCGACCCCAAGGCGCGAGGCCGGATGCCGGCCTCTTCGGCTGCGGCAGCCGAGCGACTTCTCGGAGCTGCCAGCGTGACGACAGCCGGCGAACGTGTCCGCTTGCTCGTTACCGTGACCCCGGACCTGCTCGGTGCTTCCGTGCCCCCCGCTCCAACCAGCCGCTAAGAATTGCAAAAGATACCGCGCCGATAGTTGCTGTCCCCGTAGATGCTGGCTAGCACCCACTCCTCGCGGGATAGCAGAATCAAGAGAGCAGGTTTGGAAAGCGGGGCTTAGTCTGCCGCAGTCGAAGTGGCGTACCGCAAGTAGCGCATCGGGTTTACGGGAGCATTGTTGATGCGCACTTCGTAGTGCACGTGCGGGCCGGTGGTGCGGCCGCTTACGCCGACATATCCAACAACATCTCCGCGCTTGACGTTAATCCCGGGCGGGACCGTGAAGCTGGAGAGGTGACCGTACCAGGTCGTCACGCCGAAGCCGTGGTCCACGACCACCAAGCGGCCGTATCCGGAGTGCTCGCCGGCTTCGACGACCAGGCCATCGGCAGCAGCGTGTACGGCGTCGCCGTACTGGGCGGAAATGTCCACACCGGTGTGGAACGCACCCTCACCGCTGAATGGGTCCAGCCGTTCGCCGAATCTACCCGTAATCCCGCCGACCACCGGCCACAGACTTGGTGTGAAGGCCATCTCGCCCAAGCCTGGCGTGGGCATAAGCTGCAACCCGTTGCTCGCGAGCGCGGTTGCCGTGACGTTCTTCTCCAAAAAGTCGAATTGAGCGACCGAGTGCTCGAACGACGCTTCCGCCGGCTCGGTCGCTGATTCGGTCACGCCGAACGGGCCGTTGCGCATGCGTACGAAACCGTAAGTCATGGCTACTTCCGTCGCCAGCGACTGCAACGAGGACAGGCGTTGGTCGGTATCCTTAACGGTCTTCTGGAGCTGCTGATATTGCTGCTGGAGGGCGTCCTGTTTCTGGCGCAACTCATTGTAGTTGCCTACCTTCCACAGCATTCGCGAGTACGAGCCAACGGCTGCGGCTACCGTGATCCCGCCCACAACGGACAAGACCGCCAGCACGTGTAGCGCATAGAACGGCACGGTGATCTTGCGGATCGTCCCGCGCCGGTTTGAGGCCATGAACAGAGTATAGGTCTCAGGCTTCATCAGTCGCCACGCATCCAAGCACGCTTACTTCGAGATGGGTCGCCGCTCCGTCCCTGGTGAGCGGCAAGAACTAAACAAGCGTTTGGACCGAGAGTATTGGTCCGAAACCGCCCAAGTCTAAAAAACGCTTTCGGTTACGTCAACCTCAATCTTCAACCCCAAATCGGGGTGGGTCAACCTGTGCAAGGGACGAGCTGAAGGGCAGCTGTCCGGGAGTACCTTCCGCCGCGCAGCCCGAGTCCCAAATTGGGAGTAGGCTCGGGAGCGAATGGCAGGGGTGCACTCGCTTCGCCAGCGCGCGGCTCCTATAATGCGATGGACGCTAGAGATCATGCCAAACACGCGCATACGTGAAGACGAGCTGATCGAGCGCATCCGGCGGCGAATTCCTTCTCGGCCGGGCGGCGCGCTGCGCCTCGGCATTGGCGACGACGCGGCGATCCTCCGGCCGTCGCAAGGCGCCGAGTGGGTCCTGTCTTGCGATCAATTTCTCGAAGGGGTTCACTTCCTTACAGCCGTGCATCCGCCCGAGGTGGTCGGCTACAAGGCGCTGGCCCGCGCGACCAGCGACCTTGCGGCCATGGGCGCGCGACCGCGATTGTTCCTGCTGAGTCTCGTTTTACCCGCCGTGCGGGCGGGAATTTGGCTGGAGAAAATGACCAGCGGCATGGCGCGTGCGGCTCGGAGATTCAGTCTAACGCTAGCCGGCGGCGACACCGCCAGAAGTGTCTCTCGCAGAGCCAGCGTGGCACTAAACCTCACAGTGCTTGGCGAGATCGCGACCGGGCACGCCGTGAGCAGGGCAGGTGCGCGAGCCGGAGACGCCATATTTGCCAGCGGACGTCTCGGATCGGCGGAACTGGGTTTGCAGCTGGTCCTCCGCGGCATTCACCGGGAGCGGCGCTGGCGGAGCCTCCTTGTCCCGCACTACTGCCCGGAGCTTGCCATTGAACTCGGGCGCTGGCTGGCGGGAAGCCGGCTGGCTTCGGCGATGATGGATCTTTCTGACGGCCTTTCCACCGATCTCTCTCGACTCTGCCGTGCCAGCCGTGTCGGCGCGCGCATCGACGAAAAGGAGATTCCCGCCGTTAGCGTGCCAGGGGAGCTGCGCGCGCGCGGATTGAGCTCGCGCGCCCTGGCGCTCCACGGAGGCGAAGACTACGGCTTGCTGTTCACCGTATCGAAGCGACACGTACCGAGCATTCCGCGCGTGTTTGGCGGCCAGCGCGTCACGTGTATCGGGGAGATTGTGCCCGGAAGGAGCGTCAAACTGGTTGCCGCAGATGGTGGGACTTCGCCGCTTATGCCGCAGGGATGGGACCATTTCCGCCGGTCCGGTTGAGGATGCTTGCCCGGACACCGGGCCAGATACTTAGATCTTTTGCCCGCGCGCAAACAGCCGCGCGAATTGCTCGGCCGTGGCCGTCGGTTCGCCGACCAAGCGCAAGTTGGCAAGGACGTGTTCGACGTTGCTCATTCCAACCAGCGTGGTGGTGATGCCCGGCGATGACCGGACGAACTGAATCGCGCGCTCGGCATCGCTCCCCAGCCCCAGCGCATCGACGATGAACTCCGGCAGGCCCCGGGCCATTTTCCCTTGCATCAGGCTGGCGCTTGCCACGAGCGATATGCCAATGGCCTCCGCCGCCTCGATCATCGCGACGGCTGGCCCGTGCACGGTCTGGTTCTGGCGCGTGAGCGCTTCGGTCATCGCCAAGTTAAACGGCAATTGTACGAAGCGGAAGTGGTGCGCGCCGCCAGCCGCGTCGCGCGCGAGCTGTTCGATTTCGCAGAGGGAGAGCAAATCGGGCGCCTGCAGAGGCTGGCGGAACCCGTTCCACGTGGCCAGGCCGTAGAAGCGAATCTTGCCGTCCGCGGCGGCGGATTCCAGAAATTCAAACGCGGCTCTCAAGCGGCGCAGAAACTCTTCGCGCGAGACGTCGCTCAGTTGCGTCTCGGGGTTATGAATGTAATACACGTCCACGCAATCCACGCCCAAGTTCGCCCGGCTGCGGTCGAGCTGATTCTCCAGGAAACGCGGCGACATGGCGTGGCAGCCGGCCGCGACCTCTTCCGCCCGCAGGATGCCCGGGCGCAAGTACTCACGTTCAAAGTAAGCCGCCGCGTCTGCGGGCATCGCGCCGTCGGGCGTCAGGAATCCGCCCTTCGTGCAGACGATGATCCCTTCGCGCGCGAAGCCGTGCCGCGCGAGTTCGGCCAGTGCCGCTCCCACCGACCGCTCCGAGCGCTGGAGGCGATAATTGATGGCGGAATCGAGGACGTTGATGCCGCCCTCGACTGCCTTGACGATGGCTTCGGTGTAGGCTTGATCGGTCTGCGCGTCGAGCGCGCCGAGGTACGTGCCGATGCCGATCGAGGAGATTAGCGGCGCCGCTTCGTCAGGCGTCGCCCATCCCACCGGCTCGCGGAAATGCGCGGCCGCCGCGCGGTCGGCAAATCGCGCGGCGTAGCGTCGCGTGCCTTGAGCTGTAGCATGTATGGTCATTGACTAGTCCGGGCTACATTGCGAGTGCGCGAGTATAGCAAACCAAGTTCCTGCGATCCTTGGCTCACGGGCGCATCGGCGGAGCCGTTTATTGCCCGAGGGGCTTCGTGTCGACAGGAGGAGCAGCCGATGGGGGAGCCGGTGAAAGTTTGGCGGGTTGAGGCTCCGGTGCCGTAGGTGTCTCGGGCCCGGCAGGCGCTCTGCTTTCTTCGGAACTCTCGGTCGGAGCGGTATCTGGCGTATCGACTTTCACCAGTTTGGTCAAAGCCACCTTCTCGAGTGGCTCCACGTCGGGGAAGCTTTCGACGGGCATGCCCGTCAGCGCGCCCTGCATGAACTCCAGCCAGATCGGCAGGGCGGCGCGCGCTCCGGTCTCCGACTTCCCGAGAGAGATTTGCCTGTCGTCATAACCCACCCAGACGCCGGCCGTAAGTTGCGGTGTGAATCCCATGAACCAGGCATCGGTGAAATCGTTGGTCGTGCCCGTCTTTCCGGCCGCGGGACGATTGAGCGCCTTGGCGCCCACGCCGGTACCGAAATTCACGACATCTTCCAGCATGGCGACCATGGTGCGCGCCACGTCGGGCGCTATGACGTCGTGCACGGCCGGATGCGCCTGCTCGAGAAGCGCTCCGTCGTAGCTGGTTACCCGTCGGATCATGTGTGGGTCGATGCGTATGCCGTCGCTCGGAAATACGCTGAAGGCTGAAGTGTGTTCGAGCAGGTTCAAGTCGGCGGCGCCGAGCGTGATCGGCAGGTAGGGAGGCAGCGGGCTGGTCAGACCGAAGCGCCGAGCCATGTCCACAACGCTGGTAATGCCAATCTTGTCCGCAAGCTTTACGGCAGGTACGTTGCGCGAGCCGGCAAGCGCGCGGCGCAACGTGATCATACCTTCATATTTTTCATCGTAGTTGTGCGGCGAGTAGGGTTGCCCGCCGCTGATCACGGTGAAGGGAGCGTCGAGGATCGTGTCGAACGGTGTGTAGCCTTGCTCGACCGCTGCCGCGTAGACGTAGACTTTGAACGAGCTCCCCACCTGCCTCTGCGCTTGCGTGGCGCGATTGAACTTCGAGTCTACGAAGCTATAGCCGCCCACCATCGCTTTGATCTCGCCGGAGCCGTTGTCGATTGCCACCAAAGCCGCCTGTGGTCCCGGGTCTTGCTCGAGTTCCGCCTTGGCGGTGCTGCCGGCGATCTCGCGGATGTAGAACTGCGTGACGTCACCTGGGTGCAGAATCTCATTGGCCGCGTGATGTCCGGTCCAGGCGAAGTCGGGCGGCGTCAGCACCGCGTGGTAGGGGCCGATCTTGACGGTTGCCGACTTTTCATCGGCGGCAACGACTAGCCCGTTCACATAGTCGCCCTTCTCGATGCGGCTGTGCCAGTCGTCATCCTGATATGCGTCCAGAGTGGAGCTTTGGTCGCGCAGGATGTTGGGAAGATTGCCGCGCCAGCCGTGGCGGCGGTCATACGCGTGCAGGCCGTCGCGCACGGCATGGTCGGCGGCGTGCTGCATCGCGATGTTCAGCGTCGTGTATACGCGCAGGCCTTGTTCGTGCACGGCCTCCGTTCCGTAGGTCCCCTCGAGGTACTTGCGAATCTCCTCGACAAAATAGGGCGCCAGGTCGTTGCGTTGGGACTGCACGTTCAGCCCAAGGCCTTGCGCCTGCGCGTCATGCGCCTGCTTAGCGCTAATCTTGCGATCCCGCTGCATCAATTCGAGCACCAGGTTGCGCCGCTCACGGGCGCGCTCCGCGTGCAGCAGCGGCGAATAGCCCGGGCCGCGAATCAGGGCGGCGAGCAGGGCCGCTTCGGGAAGCGTAAGTTGGCCGACCGGCTTGTTGAAGTAGTATTCCGAGGCGGCTTCGAATCCATAGTTGCCGTGCGCGAGATACACCTGATTCGCGTACATCGTGAAAATTTGTTGTTTGGTGTAACTGCGTTCGATCTGAATCGCCAGCAGGGTTTCCTGGATTTTTCTTCGGAAGCTGCGGTCGGAGCGATCCAGGAAAAGACCGCCTGCAAGTTGCATCGTTAGCGTGCTCGCGCCTTCTTGAATGCGCCGGCGTACCGCATTGCGCCAGGCCGCTTCCACCACGCGAGGCAGGTCCACGCCCCAGTGCTCGAAGAAATGCTGGTCTTCTGTGGAAGTGATGGCGTCCTTCAGGACGGGCGGGATTTGCTCCCACGACAGCAGGATGCGCCGCTGCAGCGCGAAGTTGCCGATCTCCTGACCGTCGTCGGCATACAGTTCCGTGACAACGTTCGGGCGGTAATCCTCCAGAGCGCGAATCTCCGGCAGGTCGCTCGAGTAAACGAACAACAGCCCGGCCGCGGATCCGAGAGCCACCACTCCTAGGAGCAGCACGGCGAACGCCAGGCGCCCCGCGAGTTTGCGTCCCCGGAGACGCAGCGTGATGGGAGGCAAGCTGAGCATGGTATCTCGATTTTATCTCAGGGTCGGCGCGTCGAGCGAGCGAATGCGCGATTTGTTGCCTGCCTGCGCGGGCTCAGGCTGGCGAGCGCTCCGCGCGGCGCGACCGATGATCGAGAAACGCGCGCCAGGTGATGGCAAGTGCGACCAGCAGCATCCCGCTGTCACGAAGCAGTTCATCGCTCGGCTTGACCGTGTGCTGGCCGAAGCACCCGCAAATGTCCAAATGGAGCATCATGGCGTGCACTAACGCCACCATAAAGATCGTAAGCAAAGCACTGGTCATCGCCGCGGTCCACCACAACAACAGCCCCGTAAGCAGCAACGCGCCCAACGTAAGCTCGACCCACGGCAAGACACTGGCCATCCACTGGACCACCGGCAAAGGCAACAGATGGTAGGCATCGATGCTCATCGCGAAGAAGAACTGGTAGTCGTGCAGATGCCACGCGCCGTCAAAATGCAACTTCGTGTACGCCGCATATACAAAAATAGCGCCGAGGATCAGGCGGCCGGTCAGAAGCAGGATTCGACCGATGCGTCCGGAAGCGGATGCGGCAATCGAATTCGCGCCAGCCATAGCTTAGTGTTGCAGCAGATAATCGAGATACTGCTTCAAAAGCGGGTAACTGACGCCGCCGGGCGGCAGTTCGGTTGTCTGGCCGCCGTGGGAAACGAAGATCGTCGGCGTGCCGTCCACGTGGCGCGAAGTTCCCAGCGCCATGTCGCTGGCAACTGCGGCGTCGAGTTGCGCGCTCTGGCTGGACTCGATCAGGCGTACTTTCTTCATGCTCGCCGGGGGAAGCGCGCCGGCCAGAATCTGCTCGATGTTTCCCGTGGCGCCCCACTCGTCCTGGTGGTCGTAAAGCACCGGTTCAACCAAGTCGTACATCCCGGCCGCAGCCGCCGCGTTCAGCCAACGGGCCGCTTGGTGCGAGTAGGTATGCATCGAGAGCGGGAAGTCGCGATGTATCAAGTACACCTTGCCGGTCGAAACGTAATTGTCGATCAGCTGCCGCGTGACCGTCTCATAAAAGTTGCGGCATTGCGGGCATTGATAATCGGCAAAGACTTCCATGGTGATGGGCGCCTGGCGCGAGCCGAGCGACTTCGCGGCTGTAAGTTCGGCCGGGGAAATCTTCACCTGGCCGCACGCCGGCCCGACCAGCGCAACCAAACCCAGAAGAACCGCGCTAAATGTTTTTAACCCCACTCGATTCACAGCTCCTCCTCGAACGCTCACACATTGGCGGATTCCGCCTGTGCGATATTGTAGCTCTATTGTAATAGGATGCGGGCTCGCATAGAAGTGTCTGGCATCAGTAAATGCTCGCGGGCTGAATCTTGAGCCTGCGAGTTCCACGACTCCCATGTCCCGTCGGCCGTGCTCACGTTTCCGCACAGGTGAGGCAGAGCGAGCGCTGCGCGACGGCGGTGCAACACAATCCGGGCCGGCAAGCTAGCCAGTAATTTCATAATGGCGGCTTGTTTGTCTGTAAGTTGCTTTGTAACATGTAGTTATGATAGTCATAGAACAACTTGACAAAGGCGTGCTCAATACTTATAATCGCTGTCGTATCATACGCTGCCAAGTGAGAGGCTCTGAGTTGTAACTCAGACGCTGCAAGGGTGCAGCGGGGCAGAAGCGGAGGATCCGAGAGCATGAGTAAGATCATTGGCATTGATTTGGGAACCACGAATTCGGTTGTAGCTGTAATGCAGGGTGGCGAGCCGGTTGTCATTCCCAACCAGGAAGGGGCGCGTACGACGCCGTCGGTAGTGGGAATAACAAAGACGGGGGAGCGCCTGGTAGGGCAGGTGGCCAAACGGCAGGCGGTCACCAACCCGGACAATACCGTCTATTCGATCAAACGCTTCATGGGCCGCCGGTACGATGAGGTAGCCGACGAGGCTAAACGCGTGCCCTACAAGCTGGTGCGTGGTTCGCACGACGATGTTCGCGTCGAGATTTTCGGAAAACCGTACAGCCCGCCGGAAATCTCGGCCATGATTTTGCAGAAGCTCAAGGGCGCCGCAGAGGATTTTCTGGGCGAGAAGGTGAGCAAAGCGGTCATCACGGTTCCCGCGTATTTTAACGACAGCCAGCGCCAGGCGACCAAGCAAGCGGGAGAAATCGCTGGGCTCGAAGTCTTGCGCATCATCAATGAGCCGACTGCCGCGGCCCTGGCCTACGGGCTCGACAAGAAGAAGGATGAGACGATCGCGGTCTACGACCTGGGTGGAGGCACGTTCGACATTTCCATCTTGGAGGTTGGCGAGGGCGTGGTGGAGGTCAAGTCGACCGCCGGCGATACGCACCTGGGCGGCGACGACGTGGACCATAAGATCATGGAGTGGATCGTCAGCGAATTCAAACGCGATCAGGGCATTGATCTCGGCAAGGACCGCATGGCTTTGCAACGGCTGAAGGAAGCGGCGGAAAAGGCCAAAATCGAATTGTCGCAGCTGATGGAAACGGAAATCAATCTGCCGTTCGTCACGGCAGACGCTTCCGGCCCGAAGCATCTGCAGCTCAAACTAACGCGCTCGAAACTCGAACAGTTGATGGAAGATCTGCTGCAACGCACCGTGGGGCCCGTCAAGCAGGCGCTTTCGGATGCGGGAATCGGGGCTGACAAGATTGACGAAGTCGTTCTGGTTGGCGGCTCCACGCGTATCCCTCGCGTGGTGCAGATCGTCAAAGAGTTGTTTGGGGGCAAGGAACCGCATAAGGGAGTGAATCCAGACGAAGTCGTTGCCGTAGGCGCCGCGATTCAGGGTGGCGTGCTGGGCGGCGAGGTGAAGGACATTCTGCTGCTCGACGTGACGCCGCTTTCCCTGGGCGTGGAGACGCTGGGCGGCGTGATGACGGTGCTCATCCCGCGCAATACGACGATTCCGACGCGCAAGTCGGAAACGTTCTCGACCGCGTCGGATAACCAGCCCTCGGTCGAAATCCACGTGCTGCAGGGCGAGCGTAAGATGGCGCCTGACAATCGGACGCTCGGGAAGTTCCACCTGATGGGAATTCCGCCGGCGCCGCGCGGGTTGCCGCAGATCGAGGTGACCTTCGACATCGACGCGAACGGCATTCTGAACGTTTCGGCCAAGGATCACGCGACAAACAAGGAGCAGAAGATCACCATCACCGCTTCGACGGGCCTGAGCAAGGACGAAGCGGAGAAGATGCGCACCGAAGCGGAGTCGCATGCCGACGAAGACCGCCGAAAAGTGGCGGAAGTCGAGGCCCACAATACCCTGGACACGCGCGTCTACCAGATGGAGAAGCTCGTCCGCGACAATCGCGAAAAGCTTTCTGAGGCGGATACTAAGCCCGTCGAAGAGGCGGTCGCAAAGGCTAAGAGTGCGCTATCCGGGGGCAACCTCGAGGCTATTCAGGCGGCCACGCGGGAGCTCGAGAGCGCCTCGCATAAAGTGGCCGAGGTGCTCTATAGCGCAAGCGCGGCGGCCGGAGCCCCCGGCGGCGGTCCAGCCGGCGGCGCGACCGGGCACGAAAACGCTCCCCCGTCCGCTGGCCAGAAGCCAGCCGAGGGCGAGGTGATCGACGCCGAGTACGTGGACGTCGACGAGTCCAAAAAGCCGAATTAACGGGCCAGCGGGCGCCCCTGCGCTGGAGGCATGCCGCGAGTAACGAGAGGAAACATGGCTGAGGGAATCAAGCGTGCCGGGCCTCCGCAGGCGACCCAGAAGGTGCGGGAGAACTTCTACCTCGTGCAAGTGCAGTTGTCGGAGACCCCATCGGCCGATTGGAAGCGGCTTTTTTACGACACACAGCAGGCGCCGCCCCCGGAATTTCCGCCCCGCGCCGTCGAAATGAGCGGCTCCAGCTTGCGCTTTCGCTCCGACAGCGCGAGCGTCGAGCAGAAGATCACTTGGATTGACCGCTGGATCGAACGGGCCAATCAAAAGGAAGCGTCCATGGGCGGGCGGCTCGACGAACAGAGGCGGCGCCGCCGGGAGGAGATGTCGCGCGAACAAGCCGAGCTGGCTGAAATAAGCATGCGGTGGTCGAAATTGTGAACGAGCTCTAGCAGCGCGAGCCGACGCCCTGTGCCAGCCCGCACTACTCTGCGAAGACCGCAACGCGATGCCGACAACGACAAAACAAGACTACTACGAGCTTCTGGGTGTCCCACGTAAGGCGCCCCAGAAGGAAATCAGGCAGGCCTACCGGCGCCTGGCCCGCAAGTACCATCCCGACCTGAATCCTGGCGACAAATCCGCCGAAGAAAAATTCAAACAGGTTCAGGAAGCCTACGACGTCCTTTCCGACACGAAAAAACGCCAGATGTATGACCAGTTTGGCTTCGACGCCGAGCGCCGCGGCGCGGCGCCGCCGCCGCCGCCGGAAGATGCGGATGGCGCTCACTTTGATTTTGGCGGATTTGATTTCGGGGGCGGCAGCGGTGCGAATTTCCGCGACCTGTTCAGCCAGTTTTTCCGCAGGCCCGGGGACGAGGCAGGAGGGGCAGGGGCCGAGCCCGGCTCCGATCTCGAATACCAGATCGAGATCAGCTTTTGGGAGGCTGTCCGGGGAGCCGTTAAAAAACTGACGATCACCCGGCTGGATGTTTGCAGCGCGTGCGGCGGGTCGGGTGCGGTCGGCGCGGCGCAGGCTTGCGACGCCTGCAACGGAACGGGCCAGGTATCGCAAACGAGCGGAAAGATGCGTTTCAACTTGGCCTGCGCGCGTTGCGGCGGGACCGGTCGCGTGCGCACGCTCTGCCGCGCGTGCCGAGGCGAGGGCCGCGTGCGCCGCGCGGAGACGATAGACGTGCGAATCCCGGCGGGCGTGCAGACGGGCTCGCGGGTCCGTGTCCCCGGTCACGGCAACGCCGGAACCCATGGCGCCCCGCCCGGCGATCTCTACATCATCACAGAAGTGCAGCCTCACCCTTATTTCGACCGGCGAGGCGACGATCTGTACGCGGTTGTGCCCATCACGGTCGCGGAGGCGGCGCTGGGCGCCAAGATCGAAGTCCCTACTCTCGACGGCCGTTCGCTGCTGCGCGTTCCCCCGGGGACGAGCAGCGGGCAGAAGCTCCGGCTGCGCGAAAAGGGCGTGCCTTCCGTCCGCCAGCACGGGCATCGCGGCGATCTTTACGTCGAATTGCAGGTGGTTGTCCCGAAACCGGTGGATGAGCGTGTGCGCAATCTCCTGAAAGAGCTCGCCCGACTCGAGCCGGAAGACCCGCGCCGCGACCTCTTCGCGCGAGCCGGCGCGTAGCCGGGCGAAAGGAGCCGCGCGATGGCCATGCGTAGTCCCAGGAAAAAGAGCCGCGCCGGGTATATGATCAGCGCCGTCGCCGAGCTCTACAAGTTGCATCCGCAGACGCTGCGACTCTACGAACGCGTTGGTCTGCTGAAGCCGTCGCGCTCGCAGGGGAACACGCGTCTTTACACCGACGCCGATCTGGAGCGGCTGGAAGTGATCCTCACGCTTACGCGCCAGATGGGTGTGAACCTCGCGGGCATCGAGATCATCCTCAATATGCGCGAAAAAATGGCCGAGATGCAGCGGCAGATGCAGGCCTTCACCGCTTTCGTGCAGCAGGAACTCGCGCGCGGCTTGCACTCGGTGCGGCCGCCCTCTCGCGACGCGCTGGCCAGGGTTCCAGCTCCGAAGGTCATCCGGGTCCACAAGTAAGTCAACCGCGCGGTACTCGCTGTGCTTTTCTCCGGCTCTCCCGAACGGGGGTCCGATTTTCACATTTCCTTTTTTTCCCACCGCGGCCCCGCCTTGCGCGCATCGCTCCTGCAGCCTATCCTGTCAGCCATGGCGCAACCCGATTGCACCGTCTGCGGCGGCACTGGCTGGCGGCTGGTCGAGCGCGTGGACGCCAATGAGCCTGCCGAACGCGTCGTCGAGCGAAAAAACGCGGGCTCGGGCGGTTCCGTAACGCCTCCACGGTTTACCTGGGCCGTCCCGTGCGATTGCACCGGTGGCGACCGCAGCACACGCGCTCTGGCTCGCGCGCGGATACCCAAGCGCTACGAACACTGCGATTTCGAGAACTTTGACACCGGATTGTGGGAGGGTTCTCCGCAGACGACGGCGTGGAACCGCAGCTTGGCGCAGGCCAGGGTCGTGGTGGAAGCGTTCGCAAGAGATTATCCGGCCGGCGGGGAAACCGGCCTATTGTTGATGGGGCCCTGCGGCGTGGGCAAGACGCACTTGGCTGTGGCGGCGCTGCGCCAATTGATGTTGCGCGGTCACGGGGCGCGGTTCTACGACTATCGCGAATTGCTCAAGGACATTCAGGCGAGCTATGACCCCGAACATCCCACGAGCGAAATGAGCGTGCTCGAGCCCGTGTTGCATACGGAAGTCTTGCTACTCGACGACATCGGAGCCAGCAAGCCGTCGATGTGGGCGCTCGAGACGGTCGGCCACATTCTCAACAAGCGCTACAACGAGAAGCGCGTCACGCTGCTCACGACCAACTACCTCGATGGTGCGGAGACTCCGGCCGCGGCCCCGCGTCTGCCCTCCGGCCAGGCCATTGTTGCCGGCCGCGAGGAGACGCTCACCGAGCGCCTCGGTCAGCGCGTGCGTTCGCGCTTGTATGAGATGTGCCGCACGGTGGAGATCGTCTCGCCCGACTATCGCCGCGAGATTCGCCAGGCCGGCCGGGTCCGTTCCTAGGCCTGGTTCCTCGGCGCCGCGCGGGCCGGCTTGAGGGGCGCCCATTGATTGACAGCGCCCCCCGGGGCGGGTATCATCGCGCCGGTGTAGCTTTTGGCGGGCTGCATCTCCTTCCTTGCTCCAGCCCCAGTGAGCGGGATTCCGTCAAGGATTCGCCGCAGCGAGCAGGGCAAGGTATCTCTGGGAGGCAGCGGGGTGTTTTTCGAGTCCGTGAGTTCCGAAACAAATTCCGCTGGTGCGTCTTCGGCGGGTGCTGCGGCCTCTGCGCCGGCTCCTGAGGAGCAAGAAGCAGCAGCGCAACAGCCCGTTGTGTCACCTGATTCCCCCTCCGTAGCTCCTGCACCTGCCGAGCATGCCGCCAACGGCGCCCAGCCCTCCGAAGAGAACCCGGTTGCGAGCGTTTCGGAAACCTCCGTCGCTCCGGAATTGACCGCCCCGAGTGAATCACCTTCCGCGTCTGAACCTGAAGAAGATGGTTTGCCCTCCGGTGACGAACTCAATCAGTTGATGGACCAATATGCCGTGCCACAACAGGCGCCGACCGAGGGAGAAGTTGTCGAAGGGCGTGTGATCGCCGTCAACGATTTGGGCGTCGTCGTGGATATCGGCGGCAAGTCCGAGGGATTGATCCCCGCGCAAGAATTCGTCGAGGCCAGCGACCCCACAAAGCTTCTGCCCGGTCAGACCATTGAAGTTCAGCTTACAGGCGAGCGTAAAGAGGGCTACGTCGTGCTCTCCTACCAGCGCGCGCGCCGCCGCCGGGTGTGGGCCAACCTCGAAAAGGCCTATCACGAAAAAACGAATGTGACCGGGCGGGTGGTGGACCGCGTAAAGGGCGGTCTGGTCGTGGATGTTGGCGTTCGCGCTTTCCTGCCGGCGTCGCAGGCGGATCTGCGTCCCGTTCACGAACTCGAGGAGTGGAAAGACCGCGAGCTCGAGGTCCGCGTGCTGAAGCTGAATCGCAAGCGCGGCAACGTCGTCGTCAGCCGCCGCGCGATTCTCGACGAGGAGCAGCAGTCGCAGCGGCACAAGCTGATGGATTCGCTCGCCGAGGGCCAGGTCTTTCGGGGCACGGTGAAGAGCATCACGAGTTACGGGGTCTTCGTCGACCTGGGCGGTCTCGACGGGTTGCTCCACGTTTCCGACCTGTCCTGGGGCCGCGTAACGAATCCCGCGGACGTGGTTAGGCCCGGCGAAGAACTGGAAGTCCAGGTGTTGAAGTTTGACCGCGAGAAGATGCGCGTTTCTCTGGGGCGCAGGCAATTGTTGCCCGATCCCTGGGCAACCGTGGCGGAGCGATTCCCCGTAGGCGCGCGCGTACAGGGCCGGGTGGTGGGCACCGCGGACTACGGCGCGTTCGTCGAACTCGATGCCGGGATCGAAGGTTTGGTACACGTTTCGGAGATGAGCTGGTCGAAGCGGAAACAGCACCCGTCGAAGCTGGTACAACCCGGCGATGCCGTTGAAGTGGTCGTGCTCGAGGTGCGACCCGAGCAGCGGCGCATTTCCCTCGGCCTGAAGCAGGCCCAGCCCGATCCCTGGGCGGAACTCGCGAAAAAGTATCCGGTCGGCTCGCAAGTCACCGGCCGCGTCCGCAACCTAACCGAGTTTGGCGCGTTCCTCGAAATTGAGGAGGGGTTTGACGGATTGATCCACGTGAGCGACATCAGTTGGACGGGGCGGGTGAAAGACCCGAGTGAAGTGTTCAAGAAGGGCGACACCGTCGAGGCCAAAGTGCTGAAGATTGACGCTGCGAATCGCCGGGTCTCTCTGGGCGTCAAACAGCTCAACGACATTTGGTCCAACTGGTTCGCAGCGCACAAGGTCAACGACGTGGTTCGCGGCAAGGTCTCCCGGCTCACCACTTTTGGCGCGTTCGTCGAGCTGGCCGACGGCATCGAAGGCCTGTGTCACATTTCCGAAATCGAAGAGCGGCGCAGCCGCGACAAGCAGGAGCAGAAGCCGCAGGCTCCCAGCGGCTCCGTGCTGGCGCCTGGCCGCGAGTACGATTTCAAAATCGTCAAAATCAGTCCCGATCAGCACAAGATAGGCCTCAGTTACCGTGCGGCGGTGCGGCAGGCAGAGCGGCGCGAAATGGAGGACTACCGATCGTCGAAGTCCTCCTCCACGGCGACGATCGGAGACGCGATTCTCGCCAAGCGGAGCGTGTAGGGGTCCCGCGCGGTTCAGTCGGCTGCGCTCACGGGCCGGGTGGCACAAAGTTCTTCCCCTCCTGGGCCAATTGGTGATATGCAAAGGTCGCCGGCCGGGCGAAACCTTGGGGCGGGTTCACCCAAAATACTGCGGCCACTGGAGCTTGTTTTGTCGGAGTCAACCGCTATGAACGACACCACCGTGACCAAGGCGGACTTGGTCGAAGAGGTCATCCGAGCTACAGAACTGCCGCGTAAGGAGTCGGAAGTCATCGTAGAGACCATATTTGACTCGATTATCCTGGCATTGCAGACCGGCGACAAAATTGAGATTCGCGGCTTCGGTAGTTTCCGCACGCGCCAGCGCCGCGGCCGCACCGGCCGCAATCCCAAGACGGGCGCCAAGGTCGAGGTTCCGCCCAAACGCATCCCATTCTTCAAGCCCAGTAAAGACCTCAAGGACTTCGTGAACGGCGAGGCTTTACCGGCGAGCAAGGCCCCTTCGCCCGAAGCTCCTCCGCAGGACTAGTCCCCCCGTATGGACTATCTCTGGACGCCGTGGCGATACCGCTACATCACCACCGCGGGGAAGGACGACCGCTGCGTCCTGTGCGACGCGCCGGCCGCCGGCGATGACCGCGAGGCGCTGATTGTCCTGCGGGCAAAAACCAACTACGTCATCCTGAATCGCTTTCCCTACACCTCGGGCCACGTCATGGTCGTGCCCTACGCGCACCACGCGACGCTGGCCGCGTACGATGCCGAGACTCTGGCCGAGATGATGGTGCTTGTGCGCCGCGTCCAGGCCGTGCTCGAGACGCTGTATCACCCGGACGGCTATAACTTGGGCATGAATCTCGGCCTGGCGGCCGGGGCCGGCATCGCCGGCCATGTCCACATGCATGTGCTGCCGCGCTGGTTCGGCGACACCAATTTCATGAGTACGGTGAGCGAAACGCGTGTGGAACCGGAGGACCTCGCCGTGACCTACGAGAAACTGCGCGGCGCCCTTCAGTCGTAGTCCAGGCCAAACTCACAACTTCGGCAAGCCCGAGTGTATGCTGGCGTCATGTTACCTCTCGATTGCGGAGCCGTCTTCGACCTCGCTCATGGCGAGGAATTCCTGCGCTCGCTGCCGCCGCGGCCTGCGGTGGTCCTCATCGAACCGCGCGCGGACCTCGCGAGCGCCCGGCCGCTCCTGCTGCGCACCGCCGATCTGCGGCGCAGACTTGGCCGGTTGCTCGGTCCGCCCGATCCCGCCTCGAAGCGCGTCAATCTTCGCGAATACGCCGGCGGCGTGCGCTTCAGACTGACCGGTTCTTCGTTCGAACAGGCGTTCGTGCACTGGCAGCATGCCCGTGCCCTCTGGCCTGGTGGCTATCGCCAACGCCTGGGGCTTCGCCCGCCGGCGCTGGTGAAGATGAATTTGGCAACCGAGTACCCGCGCGCGTACGTCACGCGCCGCATCGCCGCCGGCGGTTTTTACTTCGGCCCGTTTGCGACGCGGCGCGCCGCGGACGTTTTTCTCGGTCCGTTTCTGGACCTGTTCCGCATCCGCCGGTGCCAGATCAAGATCCGGCGCGATCCTGCGTTTCCCGGCTGCATCTATTCCGAGATGAAAATGTGCTTGGCCCCCTGCTTTGCCGGCTGTATGGCGGATGAGTACGCGGCGGAGGTGGGTCGCGTCGTCGAATTTCTTGGCACGGGCGGGGTTTCGCTCCTCCAGGAACTGGCGCGCCAGCGGGAGGCTGCAAGCTCCGAACTCGATTTCGAGCGCGCCGCGGCCCTACATCGCCGCATGGAAAAAGTGGACGCCGTGCGCCTCGGCATTCCGGAGCTGGTGCGCCGCCTCGACGCTCTGAATGCCGTGGTCCTCGAGCGCGCGGCTCAGGCGGACGCGGTTGCCGTTTTCGCCGTGCGCGCCGGACGCATCGCCGATCCCTTCCTCCTGCAATTCACGGCGCTGGCGAGCCAGCCGCGCTCCGTCGAGGAGATTCTGCGGGGAGTGCTCGAACCCGTGGCGAGCGTTTCACAGGCTGCGGGCGGGAAGGCCGATCCTCGCCGAGGCCCGACCGAACTCGTCGGCGACGGCGGGACTGCTGCGGAACGCGAGGATCACCTGGCTCTTCTGGCGCGATGGTTTTATGGCCGGCCCCGCGAAGGGGAGATCTTTTATCCTGAGACTAGGCCGGAAGGCTGGCCCTATCGTCGGATTCTCCGCGCCTGCTCGCGCCTGCTCGCGCCGCGCGATCCCCCGGCAACGCCGTAAACGCGTACCTGCCGCTTCGTCGGTTCTGCCGTGGATTTGTTTGAGGGTCGGCCGCCGCCGGCAAACAAACTCGATTCCCATTGCGAATCGTCGATTTCGATGTTAGTTTGCGAATGAACCTGGGACGCCCACTTCCGGGGCAAACAATGGGAAACGAAAGCGAGCGCCGCGCCTCACGGCGTTTCACAATGTCACTGCCCCTCACCTTGCGTTCGGAGGGTCCGGAAGGTGTAGTCGAAAGACTTGGTCAGACGCGGGATGTTAGTTTCCGCGGCCTGTACTTCACCACAGACGCTCTCTACGAGGCCGGCAGCAAGATTGAATTCATCTTGACCTTGCCCAAGGAAATCACTCAAGCGGGCGATGTCAATATCCGCTGCCGCGGCCAGGTGGTTCGCGTCGAACCGCGCAATGGAGGCCGAGGTATCGCCGCTAAGATTGAAAGGTACGAATTCCTTCCCCAGCCCGCCTGATACGCTCCGCGTGGTCTTTCTTCCGATCCGCAGTACAATAGTGTTTCCGAACGCTCATGCAGCGTGCGAAGAACGCGCCTCGGCAACAAACGCTGCCCGGACGGAGGAACCCTGCGATGGATCGTTACGACGTAAAAGCCGCACTCGAGGAACTCAACGACGACGCCGTCCTGCCGCACCCCGTGCGCCTGCGTGACATGATCCTGCGTATCCGGCTCGCCGCGAGTGACGCCCTCGATATTAACCGCGAGTTCCAAAGTTACCTGACGGCCTTCGGACAGACGCAGAAGATCGCCCGCGAAATCCTGCAAAAGCTTTCCGTCGGGGAGCCAAAAAACCCTTGAGAGATCGCGCATGCGACGGATGACGCTGCTGGTGGATGCGGACGACACGCTTTGGGAGAACAATGTCTTCTTCGAGAAGACGATCGACCGCTTCCTATCGCTGGTCGAGCCTTTTGGCTATGCGCGCGATTACGCGCGCCGCATCCTGAACGAAACCGAGCGGCTCAACATCCGCCAGCACGGGTACGGCGTTCGCAGCTTCGGGCGTTCTCTCGAGGGAACCTATCTGAAGCTGGCCGGCAGCCTGGCGCAGCGCAAGGCGCTGGTCGCGGTGTCGGAGATGGTGACCGAACTCGAGAGCACGCCACCGCGCGTGCTTGAGGGCGTGCCGGAAACGCTCTCCTACCTTGCCAATCGCCATCGCATGATCGTGTTCACCAAAGGTGAGCCGGCCGAGCAGGCTGCAAAAGTTGAGCGGTCGGGGCTGCAGGGTTTTTTCGATGCCATCGAAATCGTTGCGGAGAAGAACGCCCAGACCTACCAGGAACTGGTCGACCGTCATCACGTCGTGAAATCGCACGGCTGGATGGTGGGCAATAGCCCGCGCAGCGACATCAATCCGGCCTTGCGAGCCGGCTTGAACGCCGCCTTCGTGCCGCATCACTCGACTTGGGAACTTGAGGACGAAGAGCTGCAAAGCGGCACGGGGAAGCTGCTGATCGTCGCGAAGTTCCGCGATCTGCGGGACCATTTCTGATCGCCGGCTCGGGCCCTTCTCAGTACGCCGGCGCGACCGCCCGAAATGGAACGTGCACGATCGCTCCGAGTTCGACGGGCGCGCCCTTCCGCTCGGCTGGGCGGAACTTCCACTGCGCCAGAGCTTCCATGGCGTTCGTGTCAAGCGTCGGGTCAATCCCCGCAACGAGCTGGATGCTGTCCACGCTGCCGTCCGCGCGAATCACCGCGTAAAGAATCACCTCGCCCTCTACGCGCTCGCTGCGAAGCTCCGGCGGATACTTCGGGTCCACCTTCGTGAGTGGTTCGGGCCCCGACAGGTCCGCGGGAGCCGCGGAAGTATCTCCTTCCGCTTCCAGCGGCGCGAAACTCAGCACCCAACTTCCCGTCGCACTCGTCAGATTCGGCATGTTGATGTGCAACTTATAAATTCGTTTCGTGCCGAGCAGTTCCTCGGGCGGCGCGCCGCGTTTCATCAGTCCCGCCAACGCGCCGGGTTGCGTCCGGTCGAGAGCAGCGGCGGGCGCTGCCGGCAAATCGGGCGCGGATCGGCCCAGCATCCCCGGCATGGTGGTGATGCTCCGGCCGGCACCGGAAATCGCCGAACTCTCAATACGTCCGCCGCTGATGCTAAGTCCCACGGGACCGGCGCCCGAGCGCTCGCCCACATTGCCGGTGGCGGCCGGCGCGCCGCCCGGCGTGCCGGGCTCGTTGCCTTCGGGAGAAATCGCCAGATGCGAAGAAAGATTGCCGGCCGGCACCGCCGGCGGCATCGTCAGTCCAGGTAACGCGGAGAGTGCAATCAGGCGCGCGTCGGCGGCATCGCCGGCGCTGATGTCGGGTGCCGTCTCGCCGGCCACCCGAGCGATATTCGGCCGGGACGCCGACATCGCACTGAGCGGCAGCGCCGGCTTCGGCGCGGCAGTACTCTCCGCGATGCTCAGCGCGCCGATCGCTTGCTCCTGGTTGGGCAGCTCGGGCCGAACGATATCCTGCATTTGCGAAAGGCGCGCGCGCTCTCTGGGTCGCAGCCGCGCTAGCTCGGACGGATCTATCTCTAGCCTCGGCGCGCTCGGCCCGCTCAACGCGACGATGTTCGGCAGCGAAGGAAGAATCCTCGGAGGTTCGGGCGACGCGTCGGGCTCGATCAGTGTCTGGCGGGGATGGTTGGGACGCATCGGGTTGTTGACGATCGTTTCCCGCGGATGGAATCCATCCGCGCCTCTCGGCGAACGCGGATGCTCCGTCGGGCCACGCTGGCGCGGCTTCGTCACGGGACTGGCCGGCGCGATCGCCGGCAAATCGGTGACGGGTCCGTACCAGGTGATCTCCGTCTGCGGCAGCACGTGCCGCGGCGGCGCGGGAAGAAATCGGGAGAGCGGCAACACCAGCAGAACGAACGCCACGTGCCACAGAATCGACGCGCAGAGCGCTCGGCGCGGCGCCGCCGCCGATACCCAGCAATCGCGAAAATAGCAATCGCCGCAAAACTCTTTGGGCGGCACCGGCCCGCGCAAGAGCGCGAGCGCGTTTTCAACAAAGTTCTGGCCGCGTCGCTCCCACGCCAGATCGAGGCGCGGCCCTCCCTGTGACGCGGCGAGCCCGGATGGCCTCGGCGGTTCCGGGAACGCAAAAACGGCACCGTTGCCGGCACGTTGGGGAGACATGCAGCCAGAATTATACTCCCGAGCTGATATTTACGGCCTCGCTGTTCTGCGCCATCTCGCGGCTGCAAGGTTCCCCAGGGCGCGTCAGATTACGCAGTTACGCAGCCAGCGCAAGGTGATAAAAGCTCAGCACGCTGTCGCCCTGTTCAACGACGCGCGTCCGCTCGAGCTGTCCCGCAATCGCGGGCAGTATGCGGCGGTGGTCGTGTTCGAGAATCAGGCGGCCGTCCGCCGCGAGTAATTCAGATTCACCGAGCAAGTCGAGCACTTCTCCGTACGCGTCGGAATTGGCATACGGCGGATCGGCAAACACGAAGTCGGCCTTGATGCGGCGCGTCGAGAGACGCTCCAGCGCCGCGGAGGCATCTTGGGAGAGGATTTCGGCCGTGCCAGCAAACGCTTTGTTCCGCGGCGAATCGTTTGCTCCGGCGAGCGCGATGCCGAGAGACGCAAGATTGCCGCGAATCAGGGCAATCCCCGCGGGATGATTCTCGACGAAGATTGCCCTGCGCGCGCCGCGGCTCAGCGCCTCAATTCCGACCGCGCCCGAGCCCGCGAATAAGTCCACGAACATCGCGTCTTCGACCGCAGGTCCAAGAATGTTGAACAGCGTCTCGCGCAGCCGGTCGCTGGATGGTCGCAACGCGAGGCCCCGCAGAGTGCGAAGCTTTCGGCTGCGATAGATTCCGGAGATGACGCGCATGGGCTAGAGTTTCGGCTCACCTTAGCAGAAGTCGTATGCCGGCAACAGCAGCCTCGCGCCGACCCGAGCCCCTCGCGCGCTATCCCACCGAGGCGAGTTGATAGCGCTTCTGCCACTCCGGATCGAGAGCGTTGAACGTATGTTGCCGCTGCGCTTCGGCCCTGGGGTTTTCCACCAGCGCGAAAGCTTCGCGTCGCGCCGCTTCCAGTAGCTCCCGGTCTCGCAGCGGGTTTGCGACATGCAGGCCTAGCGCGCCATGCTGGCGCGTGCCGAAAAACTCCCCCGGCCCGCGTAGCCTCAAGTCCGCGTCGGCGATGGCGAACCCGTCGTTGGTTGCCACCATGGTCTCCAGGCGCTCGCGCGCTTCTTCGCTCACGGACTTCGGCGCGATCAGGATGCAGGTGCTCTTCTCGCCTCCGCGGCCGATGCGCCCGCGAAGTTGGTGGAGTTGTGCCAGGCCGAAGCGCTCCGCGTGCTCGACGACCATCAACGTCGCATTCGGCACGTCCACGCCCACCTCGATCACGGTCGTCGAGACCAGAATGTGCAGGTCGCCGCGGCGGAACCTTTCCATCACTTCTTCTTTCTCGTCGCTGCGCATCCGCCCGTGCAGTAGGCCCAGCCGCAGTTGGGGGAGTACGGCCTTCTGCAGCCGTTCGTATTCGACGATGGCTGCTTTAAGCGAACGGTCGGCCGCCGCCGATTTCGATTGCTCAATCACCGGATAGACGACGTAGGCTTGCCGCCCGCCGGCCACTTCGCGGCGCAGGAAATCCCAAACGCCGGGCAAATGCTCGGCCGCCGACCATCGCGTCTCGATCGGCCTGCGGCCGGGCGGCATCTCGTCGATCACCGAGATGTCCAGGTCTCCGTAGAGAGTCAACGAAAGCGTGCGCGGTATCGGCGTGGCGGTCATCACCAGCACGTCGGGCGCGGTCCCTTTTTCGATCAGTCGCTTGCGCTGCAGCACGCCGAATCGGTGTTGTTCGTCCACGATCGCCAGGCCCAGCCGCGCGAACTCCACCGGGTCTTCCAGCAGCGCGTGCGTGCCGACCAGAAGCTGCGCCTCGCCGGAGCGCACGCTCTCGGCGACGGCGCGCTTGGCCGCCGGCTTCAGCCCGCTGACCAGCAACTCGACGCGATAGCCCGCGCGCGCGAACGTGCGCTTGGCGACAAGGTAATGCTGCACGGCGAGAATTTCGGTCGGCGCCATCAGGGCCACCTGCCAGCCGTTTTCGATGACGATGGTCGCGGCTTCGAGCGCGACAATCGTCTTTCCGCTGCCCACGTCTCCCTGGAGCAGCCGATTCATCGGCACGGGCCGCTCGAGATCGGCCGCGATTTCCGCGAGCACGCGCTTTTGCGCCCCGGTGGGCTTGAAGGGAAGAATGCGCTTGAGCGCTTCGCGGATGCGCGACTCGCGCACGCGAAAGGCGATGCCGGCCTGGCGCTGCGCTTTCTGCCGCCGCAGCGCCAGATTCAATTGGTAATAGAAAAATTCCTCGAAAATGAATCGCCGGTGCGCGGGCGAGCGAAACTCGTTGAGCGTCTCAATCGGCACGTCGGGCGAAGGAAAGTGCACGAAACGCAGGGCGTCGCGGCGCGCCGGGAAGCCGTAGCGCGCCAGCAACTCGGCGGGCAATGGATCGCTCGCGGGCACCGCGAGGCTCGCCAGCGCGCCGTGGATCATCCGCCGGATCATGCGCTGGCTGATGCTGCCGATCGCTTCGTAGATGGGGACGATGCGGCCCACTTCGGTCGAATCCTCGGCGTCGTCGCCGAGCAATTCGTATTGCGGATTGATCATCTCGATCCGCCCGGGCCGATAGGGATCGAGTTCGGCCTTTCCGTGCACCACAATCCGTTGGTTCGGACGAATCCGCCCCGCAAGGTAGGCGCCGTGAAAGAACTTGCACGGCAGCGCGCCGGTTTCGTCGCGCACCAGCACATGGTAGATCGCGCCCCGTCCTCGCGAGTAACGCGCGATCCCCGCATCGGCCACGACGCCCTGAATCGTGTACGTTTCGCCCGGCGCCACTCGGGCGATTTGGCTGAAGTGGATGCGGTCCTCGTAACGAAACGGCAGGTAGACAAGAAGATCGCCGACGTTCCGGATGCCCCGGGTCGCCAGCACCGCGGCGCGTTGCGGACCAACGCCCTTTAGATATTTCACATCCGTCGCGGAGGTCAGGTCCATCAACGCCCTATATATATCATCGCGCTTCGAGCGGCACGGCCCATACTTGCATTGACCGCCTGCGTATGGATAGATTGGGCGAGCCGGCGCTAACGGCCGCGCGCTAGCAGCCACCCGATCCCATCTCGGAGAAAATGTTGCCCGAACCATCCTCCCCGACGTATCCCTCAACCCATTTAAATGCTCGGGACATGCGGGTGTTGTCGCTTTGGTTGCTCGTTGCACTGATCGGCGTTGGCACTGCCTACCGCTATTTCTTCCAGGCTTTTCCCGAAGCCTCGGTGAATTTCAAGGTAACGCAAAGTGCCGCGCTCGAACAGGCTCGCGCGTTTACCACGGCGATGGGAGTTTCACTCGACGGCTACCAATCGAGCATCGTCTTCGGCGTGGACGACGACCCCAAAACCTACCTTGAGCGCGAGGTCGGGCTCGAGCAGGCCAATCGCCTGATGTCGTCCGAGGTCAGCGTCTGGTTTTGGAATGTGCGATTCTTCAAGCCGCTCCAGAAGGAGGAGTTCCAGGTCTACGTCAACCCCGCCGGCGGCATCGTCGGGTTCGGGCATGAGCTTGAGGAAGCGGCCCCCGGCGCCCGTCTGGAGCGTGCCGAAGCACTCGCGCGCGCTCAGGCGTTCCTGCGCGACACGCTGCACGTACCGCTCGAAACGTATACCTTTCTGCCGGAGGAGGCCAACTCCACCGCGCGGCCCAACCGCACGGACTGGGATTTTACCTGGGAGCGCACCGGTTTTCGCGCCAAGGATGCGCCCTACCGCCTGCGCGTCACGCTCGAAGGCGACCGCATCGGCGGCTACCGGGAGTATCTGAAGGTACCCGAGGCCTGGCAGCGTAGTTACGACCGTCTGCGCTCATCGAACGATTTTATCGAGAGGCTTGCCCTGATTCCTTACGCCTTGCTGCTGGGAGCGGCCTTCTCCGTCATTCTGGCCTTGGGCCGGCGCGGCCTGGTCCGCTGGAGCAGTGCGCTCAAGCTCGGCCTGTTCATCACCCTGCTCTATTTCGTCATGCAGATGAACCAATGGCCGCAATTGCGTGCGGGCTACGACACGAATGTTTCTTACTCCAGCTTTTTGTTGGAGCAGATCGGCTTGGCCCTGGGCACGAGTGCGCTCCTCGCGCTGCTGGTGGTCATTGCGGTCGCTCCTGGCGAGCCGCTCTATCGCGTCCAGGAGCCGGACCGATTGCGCCTGGGTAGCGCTTTTACTCTGCCCGGCCTGCGTACGAAGGAGTTCTTTTGCTCGGGCGTCATCGGCCTTTGCCTGGCGGGCGTGCACATTGGCTACGTGGTGCTGTTCTACGTCCTCGGCCGGCGAGTCGGCGTTTGGGCGCCGCAGGACGTCAAGTATTCCGACACGCTCGGCACCACTCTACCTTGGATCTCCCCCCTCACGATCGGCATTTATGCTGCGGCCAGCGAGGAATTGCTCTTCCGCATGTTCGCGATCCCCTTCCTGCTGCGCAGCACGAAATCGAAGTTTCTCGCCATCGTGCTTCCGGCGTTCGCGTGGGGTTTCCTGCACTCGAATTATCCGCAGCAACCATCCTACGTGCGCGGGATTGAAGTCGGCCTGATCGGCATCGTGGCAGGCCTGGTGATGCTTCGCTGGGGCATTCTCGCCACGCTCACCTGGCACTACACGGTGGACGCCTTTCTGGTCAGTTTGTCGCTCATTCGCTCGCCCGATTGGTATAGCCGAATTTCTGGGACGGTTGTTGGCTTGGGCGCGCTGATCCCCGTCGGCATTGCCGGCGTTCTCTATCTCGCGCGCGGAGGCTTCGCGGACCAGGCGCCTCTCCTTAATCGTGCTCACCCGCTCGTGGAAGCTCCGGCCGCGCCCGAGGTTCCAACTCCGGCCGCGCCCGTCTCCGGATACACGCCGCTCACGGCGCGCATGCTGGCTGGACTTGTTTTGTGTGGCGCGCTGGGTGCCGCGCTGTTTTGGGGCGTGAAAGCCAAAGCGCTCGGCGACTTCGTGCAATTCCCCCTCGATGCGCGCCAGGCGGAAATGCGCGCGGACGACGCTCTGCGCCAGTCGAAAGTGAATCCGGCCGGGTATCACCGCGCCACAACGATCCAATATACGTTCGATCCGCTCGTCGGCGAGTACCTGCGCCGAAGCGTCGGCATCGATGGCGTAAACCGCATCTACCGCGAACAGGTCCCCTCGGCTTTTTGGACGGTCCGTTACTTCCGTGATTCGCAGCCGGAAGAATACCTCGTCGTGCTCCGGCCGGATGGCGCGTTGCACTCCGTGCATCACACGCTGGCGGAAGCAGCCCCCGGCCCCAGCCTGCCCGATGAGCAAGCGATCGCTCGCGCGCAAACCTTCCTGCGGGAGACCAAGGGTCTCGACCTCGCGCTGTGGAGGCTCGTCGGGCAAAATTCGCAGAAGCTCCCGGCGCGGACCGATCACACGTTCACCTGGGAGCAAACTGCGCCGCTCGCTCCGCCCGTCGCTGGCGACGAGGGCGCTCACGCCCGCGTCGAGCTCAAGGTCCAGGGCGATGAGGTCTCCGGCTACCGCGTCTTCATCCACATCCCAGAAGAATGGGAGCGCAAGCAGAATCAGCGCACGCTTGCCGTCACGCTGCAGTCCGCGGGATTCGTGGCGCTGATCACCGGCTTAGGCGTTGCGGTGCTGGTAATCTTCTTGCGCAATTTGAAGCAGCCCTTTGTCGCCGGCGTGCCGTGGCGCCGGCTGGCGGGATGGTCGCTCCCGGTTCTTGTGGCCGCTGCCGCAATGTTTGCGACTCTGGAGCCCCAGTACCTGGTGAAGTATCCAACCCAGGTGCCCTTGAAGGTTTTCCTGGGATCGGGGCTCATCGTTTCATTTCTCGGGGTGGGGTTGTTTTATTCAGCGTCGTTTTTCCTGTTTGGATTGGCCTGGTTCTTCCTG
>Ga0210394_10001591_pt1 | contig 35378 bp, 13 predicted proteins | sample IncBWC12MmetaG_FD_160121 | JGI IMG/M metagenome (GOLD analysis project Ga0210394, IMG submission 160121) | Forest soil microbial communities from Barre Woods Harvard Forest LTER site, Petersham, Massachusetts, United States - Inc-BW-C-12-M | ecosystem: Environmental > Terrestrial > Soil >... | reverse complement strand
GCGAACGATGGCTCCGCACCAGAGCCGAAACAGGTCAAACATGGCAGCCAAGTTATAGCAGATGGGATTCTGGGCTACGTTCCGATGTTGTTGAATTCAAAGGTGGACGGAATTGTGACGAGGGACAACCCGGAAAGAAGAGCTCCTAGACTCTTTGAGATGGCATGATTAGTTACGACCTCCCATTGGTTACACCTCTCCAATGGAGGGGCCGCTCGACCAACTACTTCCCCGTGCCGCTGATCTGGACAGCTTGGGCGCCCACACCGTCGTTGATCACCAACTCGGCGGTTCTGCTTCCGGTTGTGCTAGGTTTGAATGTAATCGAAATCGTGCAGTAGGCTCCTGCCGACAGCGTTGCTTTGCAGGCTGATTTAAACGGGAAGTCTTCGGGATCGGCGCCTTCCATTGTCACACTGCTGATCGTCAAGCCAGTCGTTTGATTGTTAGTAAGCAACACTGTGCTAGCCGGGCTCGTGCTGTCGATGGTGCGCGCCGGAAAGCTCATGGTGAGCGGCGAAACGCTGACCGGTTGCGTGTTATTAATCAACACGGTCACGTAGGCGCCGCAACAACCGTTATTCCTCAGCACGGCAGCGTCAATCGTGCCATCGTTGTTGAAGTCTCCGGCCACCACCACTGGCGATGCATCGCCAACAATAAACGGGCCGGTCGGGTCGTCCACAAATGTGCCATCACCGTTGCCCAGAAGCACGACCAGACCATCATTCCCTTCTTCAATACCGCAGTTGCAACTGTTCCATATGTGGGTTTGGTTCAGGGGAACGAGCAGGTCGAGGTTTCCATCTCCGTTCACATCGACAGTGATCAACTCATTCGGCGAAGTACCGGGCGCTCCCAGGCCCAGAGAACCAATGAGCCATCCGTAGGTTCCGGAATAGTTAAAGGTGCCGTCCCCGTTGCCCAGGAGGATGCCCACGCCTCCTCCCCCGTTGTAGTCATTGGGCGAGGTGACTGCGAGATCGAGGATGCCGTCCTTGTTGAAGTCTCCCACGCTGAGACCCTGGGGCTGGCTGATGTTTCCCCCTCCGATTACGGAAATCGGCGCCTGGAACTTGCCATTGCCCTTCCCCAGCAAAATCTTCACGGCATTATTGGCGAAGTCGGGTAGAGCCAAGTCGAGCTTGCCGTCCTTATTGAAATCGCCGGTGAGTATCCACTCGCCTCCTCCGGTGACCCCGGTGATTACACTGGCGGTTCCGAACTTGCCCTTGCCATTGTTCGGGAGAATGCTAACGCTGCCGTCGTTATTGCTTACCACAATGTCAAGACTGCCGTTACCCGTGAGGTCTGCCAACTTAACTACCGCCGGCTCTGAGTTGCTGTCGCCGGTCGAATAATAGACCGGCGCATTGAAGGTGCCGTTGCCCTTGCCGAGTAAGACAGCTACCTCACCATCGCACGAGGTGCCGACTACTATGTCCGGCTTGCCATCTCCGTTTACATCACCTGCATCTACCGTCGTAGGAGACGAGCACAAGGCCGGACCCGCAATGGGCGCGCCCAAAACTCCATGCGCGCTGCCCAGCATCACCGTGGTTGCATTATTGGCCGAAACGCCTCCGGCTTGCACGATATCAAGATAGCCATCGCCGTTGAAATCGGCGGTGACGATTTGAAAGACCTGGCTCGCTTGAGTTAACCCATAGTTCACGCCCGCCCGGAACGTGCCGTCGCCGTTCCCCAACGCCAGCGACACGAAAGTGCCGCGCGAGCTCCCCACAGCAAAATCGAGATTGCCGTCTTTATTGAAATCGGCTAAAGCCAGACCCTGTGGCTCCCAATCCGTCGCGTAGGCGACGGCAGGTTGGAACACACCCTTACCGTTCCCCAGGAGCACCCAGGTGGTAGAGTCCTGAAAGTCTGTCAACACCAAATCCGGCTCGCCGTTGAGTTTCGCGATCGCGATCGACGCAGCGTAGGGAGCGTAATAGCTGACCGGTGCCTGAAACGTGCCGTCTCCATTACCCAGAAAGACGCTTGCTCCTGCCCCCGTGCCATCCGATGCGGTAACTACGTCCAGCTTGCTGTCGCCATTCACGTCCCCGACGGCCAGTCCGTTGACACCTTTGGGAAGCCCCCCGTAAAACACGGGTGTGCCGAAGGTGCCATTTCCATTGTTCAGCAGAACGCTAAAGCCAGCGGTACCACCCGGGCACGAAGAGTAGCACGCGACGACGAGGTCGGGTTTGCCATCTTGGTTGACGTCGGCAATGGCGATCCAGTCGTCGGTGGTTCCAAGAGTTATAACGGGCTGAGCTGTGAAGGTTCCATCGCCGTTGCCGAATAGAATCGAGATCGTCCCGTCGTATTTGTTAGTGGTAACGAGGTCGAGCTTGTGATCGCCATTCACATCGGCGACGGCGATATTGCCATAGTTCCCGCAGCACCAGTTCCCGATGGTATAGACCGTGGGTCCGGTAAGGTTGCCGGTTCCATCGCCAAGGAAAATGTAGATCTGTGCAGGCGAGGCTCCCACCTGCATGGCCACATCCATATTTCCATCGCGATTAAAGTCCCCCAAAGCTACGGCGTAACCCCCGTCATAGCTCGGCGCGCTTTCAAAAGCTGCAAGCCGAAACGTGCCGTCGCCATTTCCCAAGAGCACGCTCACCCCGGAATTGTTGTTGCTACTCCCGTTGGTCACGAGATCGGGAATGCCGTCATTGTTCATATCGCCAACCGCGATTGCCGGAGTGGTGTTCTGAACCGGACCCGACGCGAAGACACGGGAACTCACAAATGACGCCGGCGGCGGGGTCTGCGTAGCAGCTAGCGGGGCAAGAGCGCACAGGAGCAGGATGAGTGAAAGAATTTTCACTGTCTTGCGGTCTATTCGGCTGGATGAGTGCAGAACTCGGTTGGCGCTGGTCAGGTGCGGCATGTTCTTCTCCTACATTATCTTCGCGGTTTTTTAGGTCCGGCGGACGTGGATAGCCCTACCGAGGGCGCAGTTTGCGCGACTTCGGGCGATTTTCACAAGTAATTTGGGGTAAAGTTACGGTAAACTGGGCGGGGTTAAGTCTCGGCAATCCCCTCTCCGCGCAGCGTTTCGATTACACCTATGGGGCATCTAGCGGACTCTTCGACCCCCGAGAAAGTTTCCCCACGAACCCTCGGTCAAGGGTCACAGATCGAGGTGTTGCTGCCTAAAGTGTCCGCGGATGAAGCACGCTCGGAGCTGGCTAAAATCCTGGCCAGCAATTCGCTGCGCGACTCCGAGATGCTCAAGAGCTTTCTGAATTACGTGGTCGAACAAACCCTCGCCGGAAAAGCTGACCAACTCAAAGAGTACCGTTTAGGCGTTGACGTATTTGAGCGGGAGGATTCGTTCGATCCGCGCCTTGATCCCGTAGTAAGAATGGCCGCAGGCCGGCTGCGCAAGAAACTGCAGGAATACTACGAGAACGCGGGTCAAGGTGATGGGCTTCGCATCGAAGTTCCCAAGGGCGGCTACGCTGCGCATTTTGTTACCGTTTCCGCTCGCGCGGCGGATGAGAGTGACGTCCAAGAACAGAAAGTTCGTCAAGCAGCTGATGGAGCCACGACAACAGGAAGGAAGTGGACACTGGCCGCGACTGCGGTTGTGCTCTGCGCAGGGCTTTTGGCGGGTGGATTTTACTTTCGCTCCCGGCAGGGTAGACGCCTCACCGATAAGGACACGATCGTTCTGGCCGATTTCGCGAACAGCACCGGCGATCCCGTCTTCGACGACACATTGAAGACGGCCCTCGCCATTTCGTTGCAACAATCTCCTTTCTTGAACGTGCTCTCCGAACAGAAAGTCTCCGCGACTTTGCAGGCCATGACGCTTACCGCAGGCACAAAGCTAACTCCCGAAGTAGCTCGTGAGCTTTGCCAGCGAGCCGGAAGCGAGTCCTACATTGCCGGAGCCATCGCAAACCTGGGCAACGAATATGTTTTGGGATTGAAGGCGGTGAATTGCGGGAACGGAGACACGCTCGCCCAGCAACAGGTCACCGCGCCCTCCAAAGAAAAAGTATTGAATGTCCTGGGCGAGGCGGCATCGAGACTGCGCGCTCAGCTCGGCGAGTCGCTGGCCACGGTACAGCGCTTCGACGTTCCGTTGGTCGAGGCCACCACATCTTCACTGGAAGCGCTTAAGTCATACAGCTTGGGCGCGCAAGCTCTCCGTGAGAACGGACCTGCGGCGGCTCTGCCCTACGCTCAGCGCGCCATCGGACTAGATCCGGATTTTGCCATGGCTTACGTCGAAGCGGGCATGGACTATTCCAGCCTCGGTGAGGTGGATCGTGCCCGCGAGTACTGCACGAAGGCTTTCGAGTTGCGGGCGCATGCCAGTGAACGGGAAAAGCTGACAATCGCGGCGCTCTACTATCGCAACGTCACCGGAGAACTCGACAAATCCGTGCAAACGCGCCAGGAGTTGGTCGGAAGCTACCCGCACGAATCCCGGGCATACATCAGCTTAGGCACCGATTTCGCCTCGCGAGGAGATTACGAGAACGCGATCAAGGTGACTCGTCGGGCGCTCCAGCTCAATCCCGATCACGTGGTGTCCTACGATGATCTTGCCGGTTATCTGCTCGCGACCCAACGCTTCGATGAAGCACGAACGATCGTCCACGAGGCGCAAGCCCGTAAGCTGGATAATTTGCTGCTACACAACGCTCTCTACGCCCTGAGTTTTCTCGCGCGAGACGCGGCTGGCGTCGCAGACCAGGATAAATGGTTTGCGGGAAGGCCCGAAGAAACCTATGGTCTTGCGCTTTCCTCCGACAGCGAAGCCTATGTAGGGCAGATGGCGAAGGCGCGCGAACTCACCAAACAGGCCGTCGATTCCGCCATTCGCGCCGATAGCAACGAAACTGCAGCAATCTGGCTTGAGAACGAAGCGCTACGCGAAGCTGCTTATGGCTACGCTGCCGAGGCACGGCAGAAGGCGACGTCGGGATTGAAGATCGCTCCATCAAGCCAGGGCGTTGAGGTTGAGGCCGCGCTGGCGTTTGCATTGGCCAAGGACTCCGCCCGAGCGGATTCATTGACGCGAGATCTGAACCAGCGATTCCCGCTTGACTCGCAGGTGCAAGAGCTGTGGCTGCCCGCCGTCGGCGCGCAATCTGCGTTGGACCGGAATAATATCACTGCCGCTGTGAAGTCGATTCACAACCCTTCAACGAATGAACTGGGCCTGATTCCGTTTATGAATAATATCTCGTGCCTCTATCCTGCATATCTGCGCGGAGAGGCGTATCTCGCCACCGGAGACGGCACCTCGGCCGCAGTAGAGTTTCAAAAGATTCTCGACCACGATGGCATCGTCTGGAATTGTTGGACAGGTGCGTTAGCCCATCTGGGGTTGGCGCGCGCGAACGCCCTGCAGTCTAAAGGTACTCACGGCGCGGACGCAGACGCCGCTCGCGTTCGAGCACTGGCAGCGTATAAAGACTTCCTCACGCTCTGGAAAGATGCTGACGTCAGCATCCCAGTCCTCAGGCAAGCAAGAACGGAATACGCGAAGCTTCAATAACCCAGGCTTTTTCTGCAGCTTGCAAGTTCGTCGGCGATTGAACAAGCCCATAAGCAAATACCGCGTCCGCGGTCACAACTCCAGAATCAGCTTCAATATGTGGCTGGATGACAGGGAATTATCGAAAAACGGGCCTGTGGGAAGCACCAATAGGCGCCTTCTAAGGTGCAGACAAAAGTCAACTCGCAAAGGACCGATCCTCGGTTTACGATCGCATTGCATTCGCCTGAGGCCCTTGTTGAAACCGGACTGCGCATGTGCCTTCTGGAGAAAAGGCGGGATGGTGACCCTTTCGCCGACGAGCAGTCCGTTCTCTGAGTCCGGTTTGTGAAGAAAATATTGCGAAAACTGGGCATCTTTCGCGTATTTCGCGGTGAGGAACGGCGGAATTTCTCAGCAGTTCAGACTTGCTGGCGGAGAGAGCGGGATTCGAACCCTCTGTACAGTTTTGCCGCGCTAAGCCTCGATATATCCGTAAGTTGCGGATAGCAAAACCTTACCAGAGAATTTCACCCGAAACCGGACATCAGAACTGGGCGATCAGTCCAGTTTCTATTCGCCGTCCATTCGGACATGAAAAGCGAACGCCAGGCGATTCTGTGGCAAAAAGTGGTCACTGCGTGAGGCCCCCTGCAGCCCGATTGGGTTCGCATGTGACTGCGTGCCCAGCGTGCAGTCATAAGACCGAAAGTTTCTCCGGCGGAAGGAATTACTTAAGGCGCGGATTTCTGATAGTTTTCGATTTTTATGCTCGCGCTGTCTCGGCCGTTGTGGCTCCACTTCCCACAAGCCGACGCATTATAAAAGGGCGCCCCTTTGCAGTAGCGTCTGAGTGTGATCCAGAACTCTACCGGAAGGGGCACCTGTATGAATGTTAAGAAGTATGTCGGCATGGACGTTCACAAAGAAACGATTTCGGTCGCGGTGATGAACGGCGAGGGAAAAGCTGGTGATGGAATCCATCGTCGAGACCAAGGCAAGCACCATCCTGCAGTTTGTCCAGGGGCTACACGGTGATTTGCATTGGTCCTTCGAATTGAACTTCCTTATCTCTGCGTAACTCGCTACAATCGGACCTCGAAACGCTCTAGTGGTCTGGAGGCCAGCCCGCGGACGAAGTCTTGGCGCGTTGAATTGACTGGGCATGCAACACACCGTTTGCGTCATATGACCCCAACACATTGACGGAGCGGCCCACGCCTAGAACGATGGCGCGAGAGCTCTTGATCGCTGCCGAGGCATCCACCTGCACCGTGCGTTGGTTACGCGCCTCGATAGTAAGCTGCGGGCCATCTACGCGGCTAATGGTCCCGTAGAGCTGATGCAGCGGACTGGCGGCGTCCTTGTCTGCTGTTGGAGAGGCCGTCTGAGCTTGTTGACCGCACGCGGCTGCTGGTGCACAAATGCTCCAGGCAGCGGCCATCATACCTGCGACGATCACGGATCGAATGCGTTTCATTCTATGCCTCTTCCTCTAATGCAGCCCGAAGATGGTTAGCTGCTTATTGCTGGCGACATATACTCGGCCGTTGGCCACAACCGGGACCACGTTGGCGTTGCCGCCGGTATTAGGCCATTCCCCCGCCGGTTGTGCGAAAAGCTGCGTAAGCTTGTTGCTGCCGCCGGAGAGCCTTGCTTTAAAAGCATAGAGCAACAACTTGGGCGGGCTGCTGGTGTCCGCGCGGGAGACTGCCCAAACGATTGCGTCTTTTTCTCCGTGCGAGGAAACGCTGGTGAGGAATCCGCTGTCTTGCACGCTGACGCCCCCCACTTTCGGCGACGTTCCCTGGTGAACCAGCGACACGTCCGGTGCCGTCCTAACCTCCCACACCATTACCTTGTCACCGCCGCTGCTGACGATTTGCCCTTTGCCCTCCGATTCGAAATATGAGGGGCCGCACCAGCATGCGCCGATGTTCGCTTCGGCCACTATGTTGTCTGAACCTGCGGGGCCAGTGGCGAAGCCTCCCATATGGTCGCGGTTCAGCATATACATTTTTCCATCCTTACCCGCCGCAGTTACCAGATGCGGCAGCAGGCCGGGCTGATCGGGCAGCACCAGAGCCCCACCGGAGCCGTAGTCTTGATCCACTTGATCGAGGTAAGGCATATCCCAGGGCGTGAACAAGTCGTGCACCGCGGTGAGATCGGGCCGCATCCTGACCACGCTGTTCTGAATATTGTTGTAGGTTGGAGAGCCGTCGTAAGTTGTGTAATATCCGCCGGCGAGATTGGAATCTGAATTCCCCGTGACAAAGTACAAGTGTCCGCCTGGATCCGCCGCCACGCCATAGCCTGACATCCAGATCGAGGAGAGATAAAAGTTAGCTGGCGACGTAGCCAGACGGTCGTTCAACTGATTCGCGGGAAGTGGGGTCAACGATCCGGTCTGCCAACCGAGCAGCCAGCCGCGCGCATTAAATCCTCCCCAGTCACAGAAGCTGCCAAACCCAGCGTAGATATTTCCGTTCGCCTCGACCAGCCCCGGACGCTGCCGCTGCCAGCTTGCGTTGAAGTTGAACGTAGCGCCACCGACGAGCGTGTGTGACGCGCTGACCACAACCGGAGGAATTTTGTCCGTGAGGTCGCTCAGGTTGATTTCGTGGATACGATAGATCGGGACTCCGCCTTCATAGGTGTAGATGATCACGTACATGGTGTTGCTCGGTAGGTCGATTACCGGAGTTCCGTTGATCCCAATGTTGGGGCCGTTGTTCCCGCAACCGTAGGCTGGCACGGTGGGATCAGTCAGGATCGGAACCGGCGCCCCGAAGTTCTTGCTCAGGAGCACGCCGCCAGTCGCGGCCTCGATGGCGTAGATGGTATCCCCTTCCGTCGCCACATAGACCACATCATACTTGCCGGGACTGACCCCGGCCGTCATCGTCTCATCGGGAACCACTAGAGGTTGGGCGTCCACCTGATCGTCGAGTACGACGGTCTGAATCCAGCCGAAATGCGGGCCGGCAACCTTGTCGGGAGTGAGTCGCTCCTCGTGCGAATTCCAGCCGGTGCGGAAGTTATCGTAGTGATAGGTAGTGACCGCTTGTGGTTTCTCGTGGCATGCAGACATAAGGACAATGGACGCGGCCACCAGCATCAACATTGTGAACGAGCGGACCGTTTGACGATGTCCTGGCATGACAAATCCTCCTTACGACCTCTGCATTCAGGGGCCCTGATGCAAATCGTCTCCACGATTGGGACAACGGCGTGTGTTACTCGGACAAGTCAAGTCACCATCGAATGGCGACAATGCTCACTTTATGAGATCCCTTGAGGCTGTGGCCTTAGAAGAAGGTCTCTTTTTCCCCTTAAGAACGACCCCCTAAGTCTCTTCTCCTAACATAGTGACCTTACCTTCCAAAGCGTTTCACACATTTCGTCGGCATCCTCTGGTCTTCTGTTCCCTCCGGATTGGGGCCATGTGTCCTGAACATGGGCAAACCGTGAAGGCGGTCGTTTCTTGCTTTTTGATTCGAGACACGCGTGGGTAACTCACGCGTGATCACCAGTTGCAAGCTGTCCAGAAACGGGCTTGTGGCCACCGAACCATCAATGTCGATTGTTGGCCAGAAGCCCCCATCATATTCCAATTACTGTTGGTCGATGACATAATGAAGCAGAGAGCGCACACGAGCAGCGTGCACCCGAACATTTCGCGTAATTGATCGACTCTGTAGGACGCACTGGATCTCAGCGTTCACAAAATCTTGATCGGACACAACATTCCAAGGGAAGAAAAAAGCGCCGGGAGATTCACGGCGCACGCACCATCTGCAAGTGATTTGGACTAATAGTTCATTGAAGATCCCTTGGCTGCGGGTACATCTCTGGAACTCATGTCAAATGTGAGCATGAACCCGTTTGTTCCCTTGAACTCATACGGCTTGGGTCCCTCCCTGTACGTTTCGATTTCGTTTGGCATCATGACAAAACCGTCATTGCGCGGCGTACCCCAATACTTGACGTTCGTAAGCACGGCTGGCTCGTCAGTCATTCCCTGAAATCGCGCCAACTTGATCTCTGCCGTCTTGCCGCCGTTTAGTGTGGCGTGCGCGTGGTCTTTGTCGAACGTCCAGGTATCGATATTGCCTTCGGCGATCTGCAGTGATTTCCACTTCACCGGAAATACATGCCCGATGATTTCTCCGAGCGCCCGGCGTTGTTCGGCGGTTGCCCCTTTATCGAACGTCACCTGCGCCCAATCCATCTGTCCCTGCGAGAAGTCGCCACCCAGATCCCCATTGATCCAGAACTTGGCCCCAGCGAGATCAACGTTGCCGTAGTGTCCTTGGTTCACTTTGTAGGCATTGTTGAACTTGCAGAAGTGTTCCGTCTTTCCGTTTTCGTGATGAGCTGCTGGATGCGAGTTGAAATAGCACATGCAGAAGTGAGGACAGCTGCAGGCCTCGATTGCGGTTGCATTGATCGCCCAATCCGCCGCAGACTCGCCGGAGTGACCGGCGCTGACGGTGAGCAGGGCAAGGACGAATGTTAAAGCTATTCTGTGCATAGAGCACCCCCAAAATGAGTAAGAGAAAGCCTTATCTAAATAAAACTAACGAGCATCGTCAGGCCCAGCGCCAAGCCCTTCAGACTGTCCCAAGAGCGTGCCCGGTGCTTCTACTTGTCGCTTGCAGAGCGCCTGACGGTCAATGCTCCGACACTTCTCCTTCGATACCCTCGCAATCCCCTAATAAGTCGTCTGTTTGCAATGCAATGTGGGGTATCGCATTGTGTTCGGTTGCGTGCTAGACTTCTCGAAAATGTGAAGTACGCCGATGCCGTCCACACTCCCATCATTGGTGCGTTTCGCAAATTTCGAAGTCGATCTGCGGGCTGGCGAGTTGCGAAGAGAAGGCAGCAGAGTCCGGCTGCAGGAACAGCCCTTCCTACTTCTGGCAGTGCTCTTGGAATACGCGGGGGAAGTCGTCACCCGTGAAGAACTTCGCAAGCGCCTTTGGTCGGCCGATACCTTCGTCGATTTTGACCACCGTCTCGCGGTGGCTGTAAGCAAGCTCAGGGACGCGTTGCGGGACTCCGCCGAGAACCCGAAATTCGTTGAGACCGTTGGCCGACGCGGCTACCGGTTCTTGGGGCAGCTGGAATTTACCGATTCATTATCTGCGGATTCCGGCGCGAGAATGTCTGACACTCCTTTGTCTTCTTATCAACCAACCGAGCAAGCGGAGCTTCCAAAGCTGGCGCATCCGCAGCCGAGGCGATCTCGAGTCAACAGACTGATCTTTCTCTCCACGGTCGGATTTGCGATTCTCCTCGCAGTGATCGTCGTGACGAAGCTTGTCCACATTCGGTCTGGGAAAGAAGAGTCGTTGACTCCCCGGAGCCTGGCGATCCTTCCGCTGCAAAATCGTGGCGAGGATTCAACGAGCGACTTTCTTGGATTATCACTTGCGGATGTGCTCATCACGAAATTGGCCTACGTGAATTCACTCAATGTCCGCCCTTCTGCGGCAATTGAAAAATATAGAGGAACGGCGATTGATCTTCAGAAAGTTGCCGCAGATCTCAAAGTCGATACGCTGCTTACGGGAAGCTTCATACGCGATGGCAACAATTTGCGCATTACCTACCAGTTGGTCGATGCCAAAACCGAGAAAATTCTAGGCCAAGGAGTGATCGACCTTAAGTACGACAATCTTCTTGCTGTTCAGGATAAAGTTACCGGCCAACTGATTTCAGAACTGCAACTGAACTTGCCTCCAGGTGAGGCGGAGCATCTAAAACCGGAAGCGTCGGTTAGTCCACTCGCCTACGAATATTTTCTACAGGGGCTTGATCTTTACGGACAGCACAAGTTTCCCTTGGCGATCAACATGTTCGAAAAAACCACGGAGATCGATCCCAATTATGCTCCAGGGTGGGCGTATTTGGGAGCTTCCTATAATTCGGACGCGGCGTTCGAGCTTGGCGGGCGGGAGCAATATCGCCGTGCCCAAGCCGCCTACGAGAGAGCATTGGCGATACGACCAAACTTGCTTGACGCACAAATTTTCCTTGCCAATCTGCTGATTGACACGGGAAAAGTTGAGCAGGCTGTGCCCTTGTTGCGAGACGCCTTAAAGACGAACGGCAATTACGCCGCCGCTCACTGGGAACTGGGATATGCATACCGATTTGCTGGAATGTTGGACGAATCGGTGGCAGAATGCGAACGGGCGCGTCAACTGGCTCCCTTCGTGAAGGGCAACGGGGCAGTATTAAACAGCTATCTCTATCTGGGGGAGTACCAGAAGTTTCTTGAGAGCCTGCCGACCGACGATTCCTCGTTCTCCCTGTTTTACCGTGGCTTCGGAGAATTTCACGAAACGCAGTTCGACCAGGCGGCAAGTGATTTCGATCGCGCGTACCAACTCGATCCAAATTTGTATACGGGAATTGGAAAGGCTTTGAGTGACGCGATTCATCAGCACGCAAAAGAAGGCTTGCAGCTCTTGAGTGGACTGGAGAGAACAGTAAAACAGCGAGGAGTCGGGGATCCGGAAGCCACGTACAAGATTGCGCAGGCGTACGCCGTCTTGGCAGACAAGAGTTCCGCATTACGTGCGCTTCGGATGAGCGTTGAAGGCGGTTTCTTCAGCTATTCCTACATTGACAAAGACCCATTGCTGAATGATCTACACGGCGAAGCCGAGTTCGCTCAGATTTTGGACATAGCACATCAGCGAAACGCGGCATTCAAGAATTCTTTCTTTCGCTGAAGCGAGTCTTGCCCGATCGTTTCTCGAATCTGGTGCGGCTCGTATGTGACATCGTGCGCGCTTGGTCGCCATCCTTAGAGTGACGGGCAAGCCAGAAGTTAGTGGTTGGCCGTACCGAGAAACGCGCTTGTGGCCACCGAGGTTTGATTGGCTAGAAAAACGGGTTATGAGATGCACCGAACTCAGTTTCCAAGCCGCTAATAAAAGTTAACTCGCGAAGGCGAAACCCCGGCTTACGATCGCATTGCATTCGCCTAACGCCTTACTGCAAACCGGACTGCGAATGTGCCTTCTGGAGAAAAGCCAGGATAGCACCGCATTCGATGCCCAGCAGTGTGTTCTCTGTGGTCCGGTTTGTTTGGGAATAATCGCGGAATACGGGCATTTTTCGCGTATTTCACAGCAAAAGGCCTGGATTTTCTCTGCAGTCGAGACTGCGTGGCGGAGGAAGAGAGATTCGAACTCTCGGTACGGTTTTGTCGCGCTAAGGCTCGCTATAAGATCGATCCGCCAGTCTTCATTCTCCGGGTGCCGAGAACAGTTGCGAGACCTGGGCATCCACGAAGTGCTGTCCACGCTGGGTTCGCCTTGGCAGCGAGCGTACGTGGAGCGGGTGATTGGTTCCATTAGGCGCGAGTGCCTCGATCATGTGATCGTGTTCCATGAAAGCTCGCTACGCCGAACCCTCGCTTCGTATTTCGACTACTATCACCGATCCAGAACACATCTCTCCCTGGGGAAGGACACGCCCGAGCCACGACCCATTCAACCACCGGAAATCGGGTCCGTCGTGGCGGTGCCCCAGGTCGGTGGATTGCACCACTGCTACGAACGATGGGCCGCCTGAAACAGCCGAAGTCTAAAGCGCTACTTCTGCTCTGTCCTGTGAAATCTGTGTCCGAACCGCGCTCACTCGCACACGTGTGGCTCGGCGAATTTCGTTCACCAGACTCGATCAGGTCTATCGAACCGCTTGCGAGCCCCGCGGTTCGCTTGGCGAACGACATCCGCCAATGCGCTCCACAGAATTTTCGTTAGGGACAATCAGCTCGCTGAGGATGAATCTCTCCAGTCATACTGACCTACCATCAAGGGCGGCCGAGGGGGGCCTCCATGGTCCAGTGGAAACCTCTTGAGACCAGCGGAAACTCATTCCGGTCGGCCAACTGAAGCTCCATATGAACCTGATGATTGTCCATCCGGCCATCCAGGATGAGCTGATCCCCGGCAGGCTGCTGGAAGGTGAAGTTCGCCGTCCAGTTCTGGTCGTCACTCTTCGTGAGGACGAGAGTCCTGTCCGGGAGATTGATGGAGGCGCCATAAGGAGCGACCGATTCGTCCGTGCGCTGCAAGACCATACACACGGGCGCTTGTATATGGACCGCTTGTTCGTACAGCGCAGCACAGCTCCGGTCGGGGTCATCGAAGATGGCGCGCCGCCAATTGGTGGAGTCGAGTGGCGGGCGTGGTTGTTCATCGATCGACATCTGGCGCACCTCCCAGATGCCATAGAGCGGCGGGTGCGGTTTGCCCCCGCCCTCGGTACTCCAGATACCCCAGCACACATAGCCGTACAAGCCTAGGAGCCACAGACCCAATATCATCTGCGCGGCAAGCGCGATTCGGTTGGCCCGGACGCCACGGAAGAGTTGCGCTTGCGTGGAAGGCGCCGTAGCCCGGTTCAGCCACAGGAATCGGATCAGGCGTGGAACGTCGGGGGCAAGGAGAAAGCAGGACAGCAGGATGAGGTGGAAGGCGAGCAGCTTTGCCGGCACATCGTACGTCATGTTCAGCGTAAACACCTGGATCATGTCGGCGAGGCTGATCAGGGCGCCCAACGTGCCCGTGCGAGGGAAGATCAGCAGCACTCCGCCCGCGATTTCGGCGCAGCCAGCGAAGATTTCATAAGCCGGGGCCGAGCCCATGGAGGCCCAGAGAACCGCCATGGGAGAGAATGTGCCGAAAGGCTGCAGCAGCCTGGTCAATGAGGGATACGGCATCTGCACCATGAAAATCTTCACCATACCGTAGGCAATCATCTGTCCGGCAAGCACGAGGCGAACGAAAAGCCGAAACCACTTATGCAGTTCGGTGTAATTCTCCCGGCTGTGGTCGAGAAGTGACCAGACGACGGTGGCGGCAGCGGCAATCATTAGCAGGCAGAACGTCATGACCCAAGCGAACATGTCGTCGCTGGTGCCACTGTTGCCGCCCCAGAAGTCGGACAGGGGCGCATTCACGTGGAGAATATGGGCGGCGGTCCAGAAGATCACGGGGCGTAGCGGCCAGCGAGTTGCCAGATCGGGAAAGTCGGCGCCCTCGGTTGCAGAGAACATGCTGGTGATGACTTGCGTGACCAGACAATACAGCCCCAGATATATCATCCAGAATCGAAAGGCAACCCGGAGGGCTAGGTTCCACCTCGGAATGTTGGTCTGGGACTGGGTCTGGGGCTGGATCGGTACGGTCTGGGGATGTGGGATCGTCTGAAGCTGTGCGTTCATTTGAGACCTCCGTCAGAAAGCGGCTGAGATTAGGCCATTAACTATCACTGCGATGGAAGAGGATCCAAGTTGTAACAACTCTCGCAGTTTTGCACCTTATGAAGTCTGTTGTGGATTTCAAGGACTCTCTGGGTAATTTTCCAGAAATCGAACAAAAACCAAGATAAGCAACCAAAGGATCGAGGCGCTTTCCCGCTAAATTGAAGATTGTATTGAGATTTCCTTGGCAAGCCCGTTAAAGCCGAAAATCACCCGGTCCGAACGCTAGCGAGCGCTGGCAGGTAAAGGTTGTTCTGCGGTCGTAACAGCGGCTTGAGCATCCGGAGCCGTTTCGTGGTACGCGATCCCGGTACGGGCTTCCCGGGGCAATTCCCGGTTGCACCGTTGGGGAAAATGTTTATTCCAATCACGGCTGCGGAAGCGTTTTAAACTCCTGGGTCCAGTGGAAACCTCTTGAGACCAGCAGAAACTTATTCCGGTCGGTCAACTGAAGCTCCATATGAACCTGATGATTGTCCATCCGGCCATCCAGGATGAGCTGATCCCCGGCAGGCCGCTGAAAAGTGAAGCTCGCCGCCCAGTTCTCGTCGTCACTCTTCGTAAGCGCGAGAGTTCTGTCCGGCAGATTGACGGAGGCGCCATAAGAAGCGAAGGAATCGTCCGCGCGCTGAAAGGCCATCTGGTCGGGGTAATCGAAGATGGCGCGCCGCCAACGGGTGGAGTCGGTGAACAGCGGCGGGCGTGGTTGTTCGTCGATCGACATCCGGCGCACCTCCCAGATGCCATAGAGCGGCGGGAGCGGTCTCCCCCCGGCCTCGGTACTCCAGGCAACCAAGCAGTAATGGCAGTACACGCCTACGAGCCACAGACCAAATATGATTTGCACGGCAAGTGCGATCCGGTTGGCCCGGACGCTACGGAAGAGTTGCGCTTCCGTGGAAAGCGATGTGGTCCGGCGCAGCAAGAGGAATCTGACTAGGCGTGTAAAGTCAGGGGCCAGGAGAAAGCAGGAGAGCAGGATGAGGTGAAAGGCAAACAGCTTTGCCGGCACATCGTACGTCATGGCCAGCATAAACACCTGGATCATGTCGGCGAGGCTGATCAGGGCACCCAAGGTGGCCGTGCGAGGGACGATCAGCAGCAATCCGGCTGCGAGCATGGCGCAGCCGGTGAAGATCTCATAAGCCGGGGACGAGCCGATGAAGGTCCCGAGAACCCCGTAGGGGGAGAGCGTGCCAAAAGGCTGCAGCAGCCGGGTCAATGAGGGATACGGCATCTGTATCGGGATCACTTTCGCAATACCGTAGCCAATCATCCGTCCGGCAAGCGCGAAGCGAACGAAAAGCCGAAACCACTTATGCAGCTCAGCGTAATTCTCCCGGCTGCGGTCGAGAAGTGACCAGACGACAGTCGCGGCAGTGGCAATCACTAGCACGCAGAAGGCCGTGACCCAACCGAACATGCAGTCGGCGCTGCCGCTGTTGCCGCCCCAGAAGTCTGTCACGGGCGCATTCACGTGGAAAATATGGGCGGCGGTCCAGAAGATCACGGGACGCAGAGGCCAGAGAGTCGCAGGATCTGGAAGGACGGCTCCAGACCCCCCGGCAGCGGTCAACAGGCCGGGGAGGATTTCCGTGGCAAGACAATAGAGCCCCAAATATACCATCCAGAATCGAAAGGCAATCCGGAAGGCCAGGTTCCACCTCGAAATGTTCTGCTGGGGCTGGATCGGTTCGGTCTTCGGTTCGGTCTGAAGCTGTGGGATCGTCTGAAGCTGTGCGTTCATTCGAAACCTCCGTCAGAAAGCGGCTGAGAATAGGCCATGAACTATCACTGCGATGGCATGAGGCTCCAAGTTGTAACAATCCTCGCAGTTTCACAGCACATTATGAACCTCTGTTGTGGATTTCAAGGACTCTCTGGGTGATTCCAGAAATCGAACAAAAACCAAGATATGCAACCAAAAATAGAGGCGCGTTCCCGCTAGGTTGAAGATGGCATTAAGATTTCCTGCCAGTGATGGACCGGCCCCAAAACGGTGAGTTCATGCCTCGCGAAGGGCAATCATCGGGTTCACTTTCGTCGCGCGGCGGGCTGGGAGATAGCTAGCCAGCGCGGCTACTGCAAGTAAAAGCAGAGGCACGATCAGAAACACAGCCGGATCATGGGGGCGAACACCATAGAGCAAACTTGCCATCATGGACGCAGTGGATGCAGAAAAGACCACTCCGGCAACGATGCCGACGCCAGCAAGTGCGACCGCCTTGCGTAAGAGCATTCTCTGAATGTCGTCCCGCTGGGCGCCCAAGGCCATGCGCAGACCGATCTCGCGCGATCTTTGGCCGACCATGTAAGCCAACAAACCGTAAATTCCGATGGAGGCCAGAACCACGGCCAGTCCAGCAAATCCGCCCACCAGGTCGGCAGAAAAACGGCGTGAAGCCAGTGACCGATCAAGGATGTCGTTCATAGAAGAAACATTAAATACCGGCAAACTGGGATCAATGCTCTGGATTTCATGACGAATCTGTGGTTCGAGCAGGGTCGCGGGCAGAGATGTACGCAACACCACATTCACTGCTTTGCTGGCGTCTTGATAGACCGAAACGTAGATGTGGGGAACGCCATCGATGTCGAGACCGTCACTCTTGATATCCTTAATAATACCCACGACGGTTAACCGTGGCATAGGAGGCAGAGTAGGCTCTTGTCCGAACCGCACTTGGTGTCCCAACGGATCGCGGGTTGGCCAATACTTACGAGCGGTGCTTTCATCAATGATGGCCACCGGCTGTTTGCCATCTTGATCGCCCTCGTTGAATGAGCGGCCACGCAGGAGCGTCGCCTGCAACACCTTAAAATAATCGGGGCTTACTCGAATTTTCTCGGCGCGCAGATCCTGCGAGGACTCGACCGGTCCATCTTCAATTGTTAAGCTTTCAATCCTTAAGCCACCGACCGCGGTGGGGTCGCTATTGGTGGTCGGTAGAGATGAGGTGATAGCGGCGAGTTCCACTCCCGGAATTGCCTTCATGCGCCGCAGCAACTCACGATCAAAGGTGGCTCTGCGAGGAATATCGATATACGGATCCATCTTCGGATCGTTGGGAACCGGAAGCCAAATGTTTGCAGTGACAACGTGGGCTGGATTAAAGCCTGGATTTTCCTGCAACAGATCCCGCAGCGTACGCAGCAGCAAGCCGGCTCCGACCATCAGTACGACGGCGAACGCCAGTTCAGAGACGATTAGAACATCCCGCAATCGGCCGGTCTTAGTGCTGTAGCCGGACCCGAGAGTGCCTTCACGAATGGCCGCGGAGAGAGCGACTTTTGCCGAATGAAGCGCTGGAGCAAGTCCAAACACTAAGCCGGTGAGAACGGAAATCAGCAGAGCGAACGCCAGCACCACCCAGTCGATTCGTACTTCGTTGAGCCGGGGAACGTTCGATGGCACAAAGCGCAGGATGAAACCCAAAGTACCCACTGCGGTTGCGATTCCCGCGGCACCGCCGATGAGCGACAGCAGCATGGACTCGGTCAGCATCTGGCGCACCATGCGGCCGCGGCTCGCCCCCAGCGCTAGCCGCACCGCCATCTCTTGTTGCCGCCCCGAAGCGCGCGCCAGGAGGAGAGTGGCAATGTTCAACGATACGATGAAAACGATCAGGATTACCGCACCCAGTAACACCAGCAGCATGGGCCGAACATTGCCTACCAAAGTTTCTTGCAATGGTTGAACCTCAATTGTCCATTGCGCCTCCGGCGGGTAATCGGTGGGAAAGTCGTGGCGCAATTCGGCAGCCATGGCAGTGAGCCGCGCCTGAGCTTGCGCCAGCGTCACGCCAGGCTTAAGTCGTCCGATTAAAGATCCGAAACCCCGGTTACCCCGTATTGGCGGGGGAAATGGTTCTGCGCTGAATCCGGCGGCGCCAAACACTTCCACGTCGCCGGAAAGCGTCGGTCCAGGATGGCGAAATCCGCGTGGCAGAACCCCGATGATTGTATAGGGATCATTGTCGAGACGGAGGGTACGGCCGAGAACGTTCGGATCGGCGCCATAGGCACGGCGCCATAGGCCATCGCTGATCACGACCACGGGAGCGAAACCGAGCGTGAAGTCCCGCGGACCAAACAACCGTCCAATTTGCGCGGTCGCCCCAAGGATGGAAAAGTAGCTGAAACTGCCACTGAGCCCATCGAGACGCACGGGCTGTTTAGCGCCGGTCAAAATGTCGCTACCTTCGAGAATCGGGGTCACATCTTCAAATACACCCGCTCGCGTCTGCAGGTCATCCATTTCGGGCTTGGAAGACGGAACGTCCCGCAATCCTACGCCGGGCTCGTTAAAGAAGACTCTTACCAAACGATCGGGGTCGCGGTAGGGCAGAGAACGCAGCAACACAGCATTCACGATGCTGAAAATGGCGGTGCTGGCTCCCACGCCCAGAGCCAGCGTCAGGACAGCCACGATGGTGAATGTAGGCTTCTTGACCAGCATGCGCCAACCAAAGCGAACATCCTGAAGTAAAGTCCCCATGAAGACGCTCCTCTCGGTCAAGATCACAGAATCTTATTTAGTGTTAACACGCCCTAATAACCGGAATGCAAAACGAACGTCCCGAAGAAAGCTATCCATCGCAAGGTTCTTTCCTCGTTTACAAGTCGTCTCTAAGAACAAACCAGTTACAGATAGCGACCACGAACTTATTTTCAGAATGAGCTCGCGAGTGGCCCTTAAGTCAGCCAAGTAGGTCATAAAATAACGCAAAACGCTCCGTCCAGAAAGGATTAATTTTCACGGTGTGTGCTGACTTTCGATGTCTATTAACTCAAGGGGGCTGCTGGTTTTGGGTTTATTTTACCTTTTCCCACACAATCGTCCACTGCTCAACGTCGCCCTTGTATTCCGGCGGAGCCTTCCCAGAAAAGACAAGACGATTGCCCTCAAACCGATAGGGCCGAGACTGTTTGGTCCCTACATAGTTAGGGTTCCAGGCTAAGTCGGGATAGTGCCATATCACGTGATTTACAGAGTCGATCTCGAAGCGCCCGCAATACGCCGTGAAGCCTTCAATTGCAGCGATCTTTTGCGCCGCGGTCGCAGGGTCATCCCACTTTGGGCGATCGGGCTTCATCAACTCAGCGCACATGTACCCGTCGGCCGAGTACATCAGATAGCCTGCACCTTGCGGCCCAAAGTCTTCGTACGGGCGTACCTTTCCATCCTTGAGCTTCTCTTCAGTCGATACTAGCTTCCAGGTGCCGACGAACTGACGCTGCACAGAGGCGGAATCCTGTGACTGCCGGCCTGCAGCAGGCAGCATCGCGATAAATGCCGCCGCCATCGCGGCCACGCACATCAATGAGACGAATCGTTTATTCATAGAAGCTCTCCTTTTCGGGCAGGGATTGGCCTGAGCGGTAGTTAATGTCGGGGGTGGGGTTAGGCCTTGACAACGATAAACCTAGATCTGACTCATACTTCACGCAACGCAACAATCGGGCTTACCTTAGTTGCCTGGCGCGCGGGAATATAGCTGGCCGCCAAGGAAACTACAAACAAAATGAGAGGAACCGCAAGAAATACAATGGGATCGATAACATGAATTCCATAAAGCAGGGCCGCGATCGCAGGCGCAGTCTGAGAGCGAGTATCGCGAAGCGGCCTCAGCCGACCGATAAATCATACAAGAAGCAGAAACCCTTCGATCCAGAAATGTATAAGCGGCGCATACTAACCATCAGGTCACGGGTGTAAGCTCGAGCTACCGACGGTGGTGGAAACGTCAGAACCTGTAATAACATTGAAATCATATTACGGGAGGCTCAACTTCGGACTTACCGTCCGCGACTCGTTGCAACTGTTTGCCGATAGATGACGTTGCAAGATCTCGGCTATGGTATGCACATTGGGCCGCCTAAGCATCGTGTAATGGTCTCCAGAAACCGAATGGATGTGAATATCCCCGCCGACCCACGCTGTCCATGCCTTGGAGAAACGCTCAGGTGTCTCCGACGCACGAAAGAAAACAACTGATTGCTTACTATCGTAGAGAATGTAGTTATTCATGGCGAGGGAATTCCGAGTGAATACATCCAGCAAGGCGGTCATTTCCGCATGGGCCGTCTTCGGCGCCAACATGCCATAGCTGGTGAGAGTTTCTTGCACCATATTCCATTGATCCTGCGCAGCCGCCCGGGAAAATTGTTCCGCCAAAGGCCGAGGATCCCTGCCAACCAACCGGCTCATATCTAAAGCGAACTGGGCTAGCACTGGTATCTCATCGCTTCCCTTATTAGCTTCCCGATACAGGGACGGGGGTGGTGTATCTATAAGTGTGAGGAGGCCTACGGTCTCACCCTCCTTTATAAGTTGTTGCGCCATCTCCCAAGCTACCAGCCCTCCCATAGACCAGCCACTTAGCAGGTAAGGACCGTTTGGCTGGAGGCTGCGAATTTCCCGGTTATACAGAGCAGCCATTTGCTCGATGCTGGGTGACGACTCCGGGAAGAACTCGCGAGGCGGCGACTGCAATCCGTAAAAGGGCTGATCCTGCCCCAGTTCTTGCGATAGTTCCGCATAACTAATGATTTGTCCGCCAACGGGGTGAACGCAGAAAAAGGGAGTTCGAGAACCCTGAGGTTGAATACCTACCAGGATCTGCGAAGAAGGTGGGCGTTCTTCATGCCCACTCGCCGACACGTACTTGGCTATTTTGGCCACGGTCGGTGCTTGGAACAGCACGTTAAGTGGCATCTCTATCGCGAGTGCCGTCTTGAGCCGTGTAACTATCTGGGTAGCGAGAAGAGAGTGGCCTCCAAGTTCCCAAAAGTCGTCAAAAGCGCCGATGGGTTCAATGCCCAGCACGGATTGCCAGACTTCTGCGATTCTCCGTTCGGTCACATCGCGGGGAGCGACGAAAATAGTGCTCAATTCGGGTCTGGAATGCAGCGCCGGCGTTGCAACGGATGCGCCGTCTCCTGATAACTGAGGCGTTACGTTTGAGCGACGCCGAGAAAGATCAGGATTGAGAGTTGAAACCAGGACGTGCAATCGCGGAGCATCCAAATTGAGAATACGGTTAAAGACCTCGACTGCCTCTTCAGATGAAAGAGCCGCCGCCATTTGTTGGCTGCGGAGGGGGTCAAGATCTGCGGGGAGCGCTCCACTCTGGGTCGTTCCAGCCTCTTTCCAGGCGTCCCATCCTATGGCTATGGTCCGAGTAGCAGGCTTGAAGCTACTGTTCAAGCAAAATGCATCGAGAAATGCGTTTGCGGCGCAGTTATCAGCTTGTGCGAATTCACCTTGAACAGATGTGACAGACGAACAGGCGGCAAAGAAATCGAGATCAAGATCTTTGAAGACACTCTCTAGAATGCGCGCGCCACTCACCTTGGGTGTGAGCACAGCTTCAAGCTCTGCCGGAGTCTTGAACTGCATGATTCCTCCGCCAGGCGTTCCAGCAGCGTGAATCACTCCATGGATGGCACCGAACTTTTCGATGGCCTTTGCAGCTATTTCCCGGAGTTGGCGTTCCTCGCACACATCCGCCTGTGCCATGAGGAGCGGAGCGTTCAGCTCTTCGAGACTGCGCAAGGTATTTATTTGGAGACGCACCGTCGCCGGTGTGGACTCTGTATTCAGAAGACGATCCCAGTCGGCTCGTGCAGGAGGAGCAGCAAGGTCTAGCAGAATCAGTTTGGCTTTTACTTTCCTCGCCAGATGTAAGCCCAGAGTCAGACCTGTTACACCCAGACCGCCGGTGATGAAGTAGACGCCGCCTTCGCGCAGGCGCGAACTCCCACGACTTGCAGGTAAAGGCCAGGGCTCCAGACACTGGCTCCAAAATCGCTCCATGCGATAGGCCGTGAATGAAGAGCGAGGAGGGTTGGCGCAGCAACGCAGGAGCACGCCGGCAGTATCGTGCCCCGGCATTCCGATATCAATTAAGCCGCAATGCAGATTTGGATATTCGAACGGTATCGTCCGGCAGGGCCCCAGCAGAATTGCTTTGTCAGGGTTGGGCAGGTCGTTTTGCATCACGTCCGCCAAGCCATTGCTCACAACCCAGATATTCTTTTGTTCCGAAGTACTTTCTTCACCGGCGGCCTGAGCTAAGCAAAATAGACTATGGAAGGCACGATGGATAGAGGCATCTTCTGGTGTACCAGCGTAATCGGTCAAACTCCAGAAGTGTACGAAATTGCCTGGGCCGGAACCCGGTAACGTGGCAAATAGTTTCCTGTAGTGGCCGGCATTAGCCGGGTCAATGCGAAATTCCTGCGTTCCCAATCGCTGAAAGGCGCTGGACTCCGGTCCAGCAAGCGCAACAATAACATCGTTATGCGTTTTTCTTAGTTCCTCTACGAAATCCGATTCCAGCTTGCCGCCAGAACTGAACACCAGCCACGGAGATGCCGGTTCTGGCTGCGCCACGAAGGGTTTCAACGCCACCGTTTGCTTCCAGGATGGCACGTAAAACCAATCCGCGATGTCGCGCTTCTTGGAGAGGAGAACAGGCTGCGCTGCACCAGAGCTCATGGGCTCGACAAAATAGCGCTGTCGCTCGAAGGGATAAGTGGGCAACGAAATACGGCGAGCTTCTGCCGCGCTGTAATGGCGGCGCCAATCCACTTGGACACCGGTTGTCCAAAGCCTGCCAAGACTCTCCAGTAGCAGCCGATTTTCGAGATCGTGAGGTTTGTGCCGGGTGAGGGAAGACACCGCAATGGCCGCAGGTTTGTCCTGGCGGCATTGCTTTACAAATGACGAGAGCGAACTGCCCGGCCCAACCTCCAGGAAAATACGTTCCGCCGAGGCAGTCAATTCTATGAGGCCGTCCGCGAAGCGCACGGTGCTCCGCAGGTGTTGTGCCCAGCTCTCCGGGTTTGTGGCGATTTCGTCGGTGGCCCAACCTCCGGTTAAGTTGGAGATGTACGGAATCTTCGGTTTCTCCAGTTTTACAGTTGCCATCTCGCTCTGGAATTGTTCCAGGATCGGGCCCATCATCGGGGAATGGAATGCATGCGAGGTCGCGAGCCGCTGGTAGGAAATATTCTCTTTGATCAGGGAAGTCTCTAGTACCGTCATTTCTGTGACTTCGCCAGAAACGACACAGCTCAAAGGCGTATTGATGGCGGCCACTGCTTTGGTTCCGTTAAGCAGGGGTTCGAGTTGTTTCGCTGGGCAGGAAATCGCCAGCATCGCTCCAGGCCCGGTTTGTTGCATCAGCCGTCCCCGCTTCGCAACTATCGTCAGCACATCCTCCAGAGACATGACACCGGACAAACAGGCGGCCACATATTCTCCAATGCTGTGTCCAATCATTGCATCGGGAATGATGCCCCAATGCATCCAGACCTTGGCCAATGCGTATTCGGTCATAAACAGCGCGGGCTGAGTGATGTGCGTTTGGGCAAACTGTAGAGCATCAGACTCCGTAAAGGGCCGGTCGGGATAAAGAATCGGCGTCAAATCTATACCTGAGCGCGTTCGCAGCAACTCCACGCATTGATCGGCATGCGCGCGGAAAACGCGGTCCGTGCGATAAAGCCCCGCGCCCATCCCTGGATATTGCGCGCCCTGCCCCGGAAACATGAACACGACTGGGCGATCTCGCATTTCCGCTCGTCCGTTGACGAGTCCTTCGCCATTCGGCTGCCGAAGCCGTTCGATCGTCTCCGTGACGGTATCGCAAACCATGGTGCGTCGATAGGGAAACGCTTTTCTACCCACTTGGAGCGAATGTGCGACATCAGAGAGTCGAAGGTTAGGACACGTCTGAAGATGGTCCGCAATTCTCTTTGTCGTGGATTCCAGTGCGGCCTGGGTCCTTGCGGAAAAAATCAGCAGATGATGCTTGCGATCAGATGTCGCATGGTCGAGGTCGGGCGCTTCTTCCAAAACCAGATGAACATTCGTTCCGCCCATGCCTAAGGAACTGACACCGGCGCGCCTGGGGGTGCCCTCAGAAGTCCATTCACTGAGCCGGCTATTGACGTAGAAAGGACTGGTTTCAAAACCGGCCTTGGGATTGGGAGTTTCGAAATTCAAGCTGGGCGGCAGGGTCTTATGTTCCAACGCCAATACTGTTTTGATTAAACCGGCGATTCCAGCCGCCGCGTCCAGGTGGCCGATATTCGTTTTCAGTGAACCGATGGCGCAGCGCGCCTTCCGTGCGGTGTGGGAACGAAAAGCCTTTGACAAGGCGGTTAGTTCGATAGGATCACCCAGCAGTGTTCCGGTGCCGTGCGCCTCCACATAAGTAACGGTTTCGGAAGGCACGCGCGCAACAGACAGAGCAGAACGAACCGCATCCGCTTGCGAGTCGACACTGGGAGCGGTATAGCCGACTTTATTGGAACCATCGTTATTGACCGCTGAGCCGCGAATAATGGCTTGAATGGCGTCACCATCTTCAATCGCCTCGAAAAGTCGCTTCAGCACTACGACACCCACACCGTGTCCCGAAACGGTGCCATTGGCCTTAGCATCAAATGCCCGGCAATGTCCGTCCCGAGAGAGCGTCCCGCCCTCCCGATACAGATAGCCGTACTTAAGAGGCACCCCAATCGAGACCCCACCCGCCAAGGCAATGTCGCATTCGTAAGTCAGCAGGCTACCGCATGCCATATGAACCGCAACCAGCGAGCTGGAGCAGGCACTTTGTACGCAGACGCTTGGACCTCGCAGATTCAACTTGTAGGAAACCCGCATGGCCACATGGTCTTTGTCGTTTCCGGTGAGAAGCTGCAAGATGTCAGAGGAATTCAGAATTTCGGGGTTGAACCACAAATTCCTCATGTAGGTGCTCATGGTCGAGCTGGCGTAGACGCCGACCCTTCCAGGATCGTCCGATGCGTAGCCCGCGTCCTCAAGCGCCTCCCATGCGCACTCGAGAAAGACGCGGTGCTGGGGATCGATCACCCGTGCTTCGTGAGGAGTAAAACCAAAAAACTGAGCGTCGAAGAGATCGGCATCCTCCAAAACACCCAGGGCCTTCACGTAATTGGGTTGACGCAAAAGTTCTGGATCAACACCCGCGGATAAGAGTTCTTCGTCGGTAAAGAAGGAAATTGACTCTTTGCCCGCGCACAGGTTTCGCCAAAACTGCGTCAGATTTCGGGCCTCAGGAAACCGCCCAGACTTGCCAATAACCGCTATGCTAGCCGCATATTCTTCCTGGTGATCACTTAGCTTCATGGCGGGCCCCCCTTACAGCGGCGAAGGCTTGCAGTCGGCGATCAGCCCGCTCCACCGCGGCCAATTCCAGCGAAGCATCATTCAGCGGCTTTTCAAGGAATTGCGCCAGCGTGGCAACGGTGGGATAAGTGAAAAGATCTACTACGGTTATTTCTCGGTCGTTGAATCGAGCAGCGAGCCGGGAATGGATCGAGGCGACCAGAAGCGAATGACCGCCAAGATCGAAGAAGTTATCGTCAACCCCGAAATCGGCAATTTGCAGCACTTCCCGCCAAACTTCGGCGATATAACGTTCTGCTTCCGTGCGGGGCGGTCGACGGTTTTCCACATCGGCCGACCTTATGCTTTCCACTTTGGGCAGACGTTTTCGGTCCACCTTTCCGCTTGGCGTCAAGGGCAATTCTCTTAGCTCTACTACAGCACCCGGTACCATAGCCTCCGGTAGTTTCTGCCGCATATGCCTCTTAAGGTCGAATGCGTTAACCATCTCCCCTGCGCGTGGCACTATATAGGCAATAAGTCGCTGTTCGTTCTCTAGCCCCACCCTCTCTTGACCCACCACCACTGCTGCCTGTTGTACCGCTGGATGGGTTTGAATGATCTCTACGACCTCCCCCGGCTCGACCCGATGCCCGCCAATCTTCACCTGGTCATCTACTCTTCCTAGAAACTCCAGGCTGCCGTCCGGCAGATGTCGTGCCATATCTCCTGTCCGGTACAGTCGCTCTCCTGCCTTGATGCTGAAGGGATTGGGAATAAACCGTTCAGCAGTTAATTCCACTTGTCCCAAATATCCCCGCGCCAATCCCATCCCACCGATATAGAGTTCTCCCGGGACTCCGATTGGTGTGGGCTCCATCCGTTCGTCCAACACATAGATTTGCGCGTTGGCGATCGGTTTTCCTATGGGTACTCTCTGTCTGCCGGGAGTTTCTTCACAGGCCCAGAATGTCGCGTCGACCGCCGCTTCTGTAGGCCCGTAAAGATTGTGCAGTTCGCTGCTCATTTTGCCGAGGAATCTGGACTGCAGCTCCAGGGATAGAACTTCTCCGCTGCAAATCACCCGCCTTACACTTGCACATCTTTCTGCGCTGTTTGATTCCAGGAACATTCGCAACGCTGATGGTACGAAGTGCAAGGTGGTGATCTTTCTCTTTTCAACGACCTTCCCCACGTACTCCGCGTCTAGATGCCCTCCAGGTTTGGCCATCACCAGCTCTGCCCCAACTATCAGCGGCCACAGAAATTCCCACAACGAAATGTCGAAGCAGATGGGTGTTTTCTGCAGAACACGGTCCTCTTCCTTCAGCTGGTATCTCTCTTGCATCCACAACAGACGATTCAGGAGTCCGCCATGGGTGTTCATCGACCCCTTGGGCCCTCCCGTCGAGCCAGAGGTGTAAATCACATATGCCAGATTGTCCATATCGACTCGGATGTGGAGGTCGTCTCGATCTTCCTCGCTGATTTTTGACCACTCCGCATCCAGCTTCACGAGCCGGCCACTGTGAGGAGGAAGCTCCTTGACCAATCTTTCCTGTGTCAGTGTTACTGGGGCTTTTGAATCGGCTACCATATGGAGCAACCGCTCCATCGGATATGCCGGATCCAAGGGCATATAGACGCCACCAACCTTCAAAATGCCCAGGAGCCCTTTTACCATCTCGAGGCTGCGCTCCATGCACATGCCAACCGGCGTCTCGGGACCCACTCCCAGGCGACGCAGGTAACGTGCTATCTGGTTGGCTTGCGCGTTCAATTCAGCATAAGTGAGACGGCCCTCCTCGCTGGTGACGGCCACCGCGTTGGGCGTTCGTTGGGCCTGCTGTTCAATGAGATCCGTGAGGCTGCTCTCCAACGGATAATTGGTTTCGGTCCGATTCCATTCGTCCAGCATTTGTTGACGTTCGGTCGCTGTCAGCAAAGGCAGCGCAGCGATGGACTGTTCCGGATCGGCCACGATGCTACCCATTAAGGTCTTGAACTGTTCGATCCAGCGTGTGATCGTCGCCGCTTCAAACAGATCGGTGCTGTACTCCATGGAGCACAACATTCCACCACTCATTTCCGCCATGTAAACCGTGAGATCACACAGGGCGGCGACGGTGTGGACATCAAATCTTTGCAGCTTTGCCGCACCCAGTTCCAGCGTGGAGTACGGTGCATTCTGGAGTGTGAACATAACTTGAACCAGCGGGGACCGGCTCAAATCCCGCTCCGGCGAGAGAACCTCTACCAACTTTTCAAAAGGCACGTCTTGATGGTTGTACGCTTCCAGCGTGGATTTCTTGACCCGTTGTAACAACGTGGTGAAACTTGGTTCGCCCGAGAGATCGGTTCTTAGCACCAGAGTATTAACAAAGAAACCGATCAGATTTTCGGTTTCGGTCCTGCGGCGTCCGGCGATCCCCGAGCCGGTCGCTATGTCGTGTTGTCTGCTGTAGCGCGACATCAACGTCTGAAACGCCGCCAGCAGCATCATGAACAGCGTGGTCTCCCGTTGGAGGCTCAGCTGTTTCAACTTCAGTGTCAGATCAGCGGACACGGTAAACGCTATCGTGTCCCCTCGTTGGCTCTGCAGTGACGGCCGGGGATGGTCAGTCGGCAGGTCCAACACCGCGAGTTCTGCCAATTCTTTTTTCCAATAATCGAGTTGCTGCCCCAGCAGATCCCCGCTGAGCCATTGCCGCTGCCACACACTGTAATCGGCGTATTGGATGGGCAATTCCGCCAAGGGTGAGGACTCGCCCTTGCTAAACGCTTTGTAGAGCGCCGAAACCTCGCTTACCAATATCCCCAACGACCAACCATCGGAGACTACATGGTGCATGGTTACCACCAACACGTGATCCCGTTCGTCCAGCTTGAGCAGACATCCGCGGACGAGCGGCCCACGCTCAAGGTCAAATGGTTTTTGTATCTCCTCGCATGCCCGTTTCCGCGCCGCTGCTTCCCTTTCCTCCTCCGGTTGAGAGTTCAGATCGACGAGGGGAAGCGGAAGGGTCATCGTACTTTCGATGATTTGTCTCGGCTCCCCATTCACAACTTCAATGCGGGTGCGCAGAGATTCATGCCGCGACACGATCTCTTGCAGGACACGCTCCAGCACCTTCAGATCCAAAGGACCCCGTATTCGGACGGATGCCGGAATGTTGTAGGCCGACCTGCCGGGCGCCAGACGGTCGATGAACCACACCCGCTGCTGCGTGTACGACAAAGGAATGGGCTGGTCGCGGGGAACGCGCACAATGGCCGGAATCTTATCGGTCCGCTCCAAGTGCTCAACCGCCATCGCCAATTGCTGAACCGTGGGATGCCGGAACAGCTGATCGACGGTGAGATGCACACCGAAATCTTCCGCGCGGGCCGTCATCCTGAGGCCGATCAGCGAATCGCCGCCCAGCTCAAAAAAGTCATCGCGAATCCCGATGGGTGAGACCCCCAGTACTTCCGTCCATATGCGGACCAGCATTGTTTCTATTGGGTTCGTTGGCGGTTCAACTGGACGGTCGAGATTAGGGCGGGCATAGCTGTGCCCAACCGCAGCCGCTGCTTCTTCGGCGGTATCGACCTTCTGCGGCATCGTCGCAGCCAAGTCTCGCGTAGAGATGATCGCTTGCGGACCGGGTCTCGTACGCAACAGGCGACGGAGCACCTCAACGGCTTCATCCGGCTTGATGCCGCCAGAGGATGCACGATTGGCTACACTTGAGACAGTACTATCTGACGCTGTCCAAACATCCCAGTTAATTGACATTGTGAAACAGCGGCTGCGGAAGAAGTTGCGCCGCGCGAGGGAATCGACGAAGGCATTGGCTGCCGCGTCGTCTGCTTGTTCCGCTGCCCCCACAACCGAGTTCAACGAAGAACAGAACACCATAAAGTCGAGGTCTTCTTCAGCAAAGACTTCATCGAGCACCAAGGCACCCTGTATCTTGGGCGCGAGGACGGCAGCGATGCTGCCACGAGTCGACGCAATGGATTCTCTCTCCGAGAATCCAGCAGCATGAATCACACCATCAATTTTGCCCCAGACCTCGTGCACCTGATCGCGGAGTTCACGCATCTGATTCCGGTCCGCAACGTCTGCGTTAGAAATAAGAACTTTAGCTCCGCCCCGCTCCCATGCCTGAATCCGGGATATTTGCTCGGCCGCGGGCTCGCCGATGTGGGTCGTAGGCCAGATTTCCCATTGCTCCCTTGGCGGGAGCGGGCGGGGGTCTACCAGTACAACAGCCGCATGGGCGTCAGACGCCAGCCATTCCGCAAAGTGAAAACCAACCTCGTTCAGGGCGCCCGTGATCAGGTAGACACCACGTTCACGAACCAATTCCGGCCCACACGCTTCGAGAGGAACCTGATCGAAGTTCTGAATCCAGCGACATGCCGCGCGGTAGCTCACAACGGATTGCAGCTCCTTCGATTCCAACTCGGCGACCAGTTGATCGAGCAAGGAATGTTCGGTCCAAGAGCCCTCGGCTGGCACTTCAATATCGACACTCTTACAGGCAAAATCCGGAAGCTCCCACGGAATTGTCTTGCACAAACCAAGCAAGGTTGCTTTGGCGGGAGAAAGACTCTCGTTTCCGGTGATCATGTGTAAGCCGCTGGACACGATCAGGCACTGGATGGCGCCAGTGCCCGGCTCCGCAGTCGCCGCCTCTATCAGGTGTAGTGGACTGTAAAAAGCCAGGTCGAGATCTTGTTCAAGCGAAGTATTGTGGCTGACATTCCAGAGGTGAAGAATCTTCTCGGGGAGCTGCCCTTGCTCTCTCAGCGCAGAAAAAAGCGCTTCGTAATCGGACCGGGCCGCCGAGTTGATCGCATAAGTCCGTTGATCAATTCTGGCAAATTCCCGGCCTGCGACAACAGTTACGATGCCGTACCGCTTTTGCTCAAGCTTCAGAGCGAGCTTCTCTGCCATTGCTGAGTTGCCACCGAACACTAAAACCGTGGAGTCCTCCTCTAGCTCGTTTTCCGCAGGGAGCGTGACTCGTCTCGCTTCCTTCCAGGATGGAAGATACAACCAATCAGTTAGTTTTTTGCGGGAGGTGTCGGGACGCGACGGACGCGAACTCGCCGCTTCCACCCAGTAACGCTGGCGCTCGAAGGGATAGGTGGGTAGAGGAATTCTTCTGCGTTTCTCTCCTGACGCGAATGCGTTCCAATCGACATTTGCGCCGTGAAGCCAGAGATTGCCAAGCACAGTGAGTACATGTTTGACGTCCGATTCTTCGGTTTGAGAATCGGGCAGCGTTGTCAGCATGAGGGGCAGAGCGGACTTGGGAAGGGTCTGGCGAATGGCAGTGGTGTTGGTGTGCCCTGGGCCAACTTCGAGGGTCAACCGGTCACTTCCATCACACAAGTTCCGAATTCCTTTGGCGAACTGGACCGTGCCACGGAGTTGCTTGCCCCAGTATTCGGGATCCGTTACTTGTTCCTCGGTAATCCACTCTCCGGTAAGGTTCGAGAGGTAACGCAATCGCGGAGGGTTGAGCTGAACCTTTTCGACTTCGCCAACAAACTCTGCGACGATTGGATCCATCATGGCTGAGTGGAAGGCGTGAGAGGATTGCAGGCGACGATGCACAACCTGCTGCCGGGCCAATTCTTTCTCGGCCAGTTCCAAAGCATCGAGTGGACCCGACAATACGCAAGAGGCCGACCCATTGATCGCAGCCAAATCAAGCCCCATCTTCAAATAGGGTTGAACTTCTTCTTCGGAAGCCGCGACGGCAAGCATCCCGCCGCGCGCACAGCTGTGCATCAAGCGGCCACGAACGGCAACCAGGTTCAGCGCGTCCTCGAGAGAAAGTACTCCCGCGAGACATGCGGCTACGTATTCTCCAATACTGTGACCAACCATGCTGTCCGGCTGAAGGCCCCAAGACATCCACATCCTGGCCAGAGCGTATTCAACGACGAAGAGCACGGGCTGGGTGGTGCGGGTCTCGCGCAACTCCGCTTCTGCCCACTCATGTTTTTCCGCACTGGGGTAGAGCACGCTGCGTAGGTCTAACTGCAAACTAGGTTGAAGAAGTTCCGAACATTGGTCCACTAACTCATGAAAGAGCGGCTCGTGGGCATAGAGCTGTTTGCCCATGTTGATGTACTGCGACCCCTGTCCGGGAAACAGAAACGCTACTGGCCAGCCCGCGCGGGGAACAACTGAGGCCGCCAAGGGCCTGACTTGACGGTCCTTCAGCGCGGCGGCGGCATCCGCGTTATTTTCTGCCACCACAAAAGAACGGTGGCTAAAAGATGCACGACCCACTTGCAGGGTGTGCGCGACGTCCGGCAGATTGACGGAATCATTCTCAACTAAATATGCGCATAGGTTGTCGGCTGCAGCTTCCAGAGCGGTCGCTGTTTTCGCAGACAACAAGACCAACTCCCAGGGACGGCACGCGGAGATGGAATCGTCCGACGGAGCCTCTTCCAGAATCACATGCGCGTTCGTGCCACCGATGCCAAACGAACTTACACCCGCCCGGCGCGGCATGTTTTCCGGCTTCCACTCGGCAAGCTTCGTACTCACATAAAAAGGACTATGGTCGAAATCAATCTTGGGATTGGGCCTTTCGAAATGCAGAGTGGGAGGAATAAGTTTGTGTTCGAGCGCTAGTACGGTCTTGATCAAGCCCGCAATTCCAGCAGCGGCATCGGCATGGCCGATGTTGGACTTAACCGAACCAATCGCACAAAACCCGGTCTTCTCCGTGCCAGCCCCACGATAGGCTTGCGTCAGGGCAGAGACTTCAATTGGATCACCAAGAGCTGTTGCGGTTCCGTGCGCTTCGATGTAAGTGATGGTCTCGGGCTGTACACCCGATTCGAGCAGCGCCTCCTGGATTACGTTGCACTGTCCCGTAATGCTCGGCGCGGTATAGCCTACCTTGTTGCCACCATCATTATTGATAGCCGAGCCTTTGATCACAGCCCGGATGTGGTCCCCATCGCGCAGCGCATCTTCCAGCCGCTTGATCACCACGATGCCCCCACCAGCTCCCTTCACCGTGCCCTGGGCGCGTTCGTCAAATGCGCGGCAATGGCCGTCGCGAGAGAGGATTCCCCCTTCCTGAAAGATATCGCCGATATTCTGAGGGGTGCGTATGGAAATTCCGCCAGCCATCGCCATGCCGCATTCATGATTCAACAGCGCCCGGCATGCCATGTGAACTGCTACCAGGGAGGTTGAGCATGCCGTCTGCACGGTGACGCTTGGGCCGGTCAAATCCAGCTTGTAGGACACGCGGGTGGCTAGAAAGTCATTGGCGTTGGCAAACAACAGACCTGCAACATCCTTGGAGTACAGAGAGCCATCCTCCGCCAACAAATTCAGAAGATAAGCATTTGAGCCGCTACCTGCATAAAGGCCGATTTTGCCGGGATAACTCTTGACGGCATATCCGGCATTCTCCAGCGCTTCCCAGGCGCATTCGAGAAAGATCCGCTGCTGGGGATTAATCACCTCCGCTTCGCGGGCGCTGATGTCAAAAAATCTGGCGTCAAACAGGTCGGTGTTCGCCACAACCGAACCACGTTTAACATAATCAGAGGAAGCGATAAGCTCCTCGCCGACACCAGCAGCTCGCAACTCTTCCTCGGTGAAATCGGTAATCGACTCGACTCCACCTTGAAGGTTCTGCCAGAATTCCTCAACATTGGCGGCGTCCTGAAATCTGCAAGCCATTCCAACAATCGCGAATCCTTTTGTGCCACTTCTCAGCTGTTCTGCTTTGACGGTTTTATCCCGGCTGAGGAGCTTAACCTCAGGCACACTGCGTGTGGCATCTAGGCGCTCAGCCAGCGAGCGGATTGTCGGGTACTGGAAAAAGTCCACGATCGGCAAGTCCGTTCCAAAAGCTTTTTGTACGGCCAAACGTACCTCGGGGATAAGCAGTGAATGTCCGCCAACATCGAAAAACTTCTCCTCGACTCCGACTTCATCAATCTTCAAGATCTGCGTCCAGATATCTGTGAGAATCCGCTCCGTGTGGCGAAGCGGCAAGTTCGCTTGCCCTGAAGACTTGGGTGTGGATTTGACCGTGGGCAATGCTTTTCGATCGATCTTGCCGCTACTTGTGAGTGGCATTGAAGGAAGGAATACAAATGCATTGGGAACCATGTACTCCGGCAGCTTTCCTGATAGATGCACGCGTAATGCCGCCACCAGCTCCTTTGGTTCGGCTAATGCACTCGCGAGAATTTCGTCCGGCACCACATACGCCACCAGCCTTTTGTCTCCCGCTATTTCTTCCCTCACCACTACCACGGCTTCACCAACTCCGTCATACTCCAGCAACCGCGCCTCAATCTCTCCCAACTCAATCCGGAAACCCCGGATCTTCACCTGGTCGTCAGCTCGGCCAAAGTATTCCAACTCTCCTTTCCCGCGCCATCGAACTTCGTCTCCGGTCCGATACAGCCGTTCCCCACCTGCCTGGCTGAATGGATGCGGAACGAATTTCTCCGCCGTCAGATCTGGCCGTGCCAAATATCCACGAGCCAGACCTACTCCACCTAGATACAGTTCTCCCTTCACCCCTGCCGGCACCAGCTCTAGCGCTCGATCCAGCACGTAAACCTGGGTGTTCGCAATAGGCCCTCCAATCGGCACGAAATCTCTGCTGTCAGCGTCTTGGCAAGGCCAGTAGGTCACGTCAATGGAGGCTTCAGTTGGGCCGTACAGGTTGTGCAATTCGGCACCGAGCTTGCTATGGAATTTCTTCTGTGCCTCCACACTCAGCGCCTCGCCACTGCAGATTACGCGCTTGAGCGTGGTGCATCTCTCGACCGCTTCGCTCTCCAGCCAGATCTTTAGCATGGCCGGCACAAAATGTAGGGTCGTAATACGCGAGCGCTGAATCTTAGCGCTCAGGTAGTCGGCATACTGGTGCCCGCCCGGTTGCGCCATCACCAGCCGCGCCCCCGTGAGCAGCGGCCAGAAGAACTCCCACACAGAAACATCAAAAGTAAAGGGCGTTTTCTGCAACACGCGGTCGTTTGCATCCAAGCCATACTGCTGTTGCATCCACCGGAGTCGGTTACACAACCCTGCATGCACATTCATCGCACCTTTGGGCTGTCCCGTCGACCCCGACGTGTAGATCACGTAGACAAGATTTTTCAAGCCTGTAATGTTCTGCAGATTCGTGTCGTTCTCGATTGCAACTTCGTTCCACTGCTCGTCCAGCGCCAGCACCCTCCCGCTATAGCTCGAAAATTGCGAGCGAAATCGTTCTTGGGTCAGCAGCACCGAAACTTGCCCGTCTTTGAGAACATAGGCAAGTCTCTCGCGCGGATAACTCGGGTCCAGCGGCAAATAGGCCCCGCCAGCTTTAAGTATGCCCAGTAGTCCGACTACCATCTCGAAACTGCGTTCCAGGCAGATCGCCACCCGCTCATCCGGC